>ENA-USUJ01000527-USUJ01000527.1-human-gut-metagenome-genome-assembly--contig:-NODE-527-length-34086-cov-8.750007_pt1 | contig 34086 bp, 29 predicted proteins | sample MGYA00250061_ERZ773398 | MGnify/ENA primary metagenome ERZ773398 (study PRJEB29103, sample SAMN06111992) | human gut metagenome | biome: human gut; feature: ankylosing spondylitis patient; material... | reverse complement strand
GCCAAGGAGGAGGGGATCGTCTTCCGGATGCTCGCCAATCCGGTCGAGGTGCTCGGCGACGAGCAGGGCTGGCAAACTTTTAAGATGTTCGCTGTTTCATAGTATTTGAGCGCGAAGTTTAGATGAAAAACAAGAAAGAACCGCTCACACAGATAGGAGCGCATCGAACCTAAAACACATTACAGCAATCCAAGAATTAGTGGAAGTCCGAAACAAGTGAATGTTTAACAGCTCTAAATTCGATGCGTCTCTAAAAAATTGTATTCGCCACAAAAAAACGGGTTGAAACCGAACTTCTCCCGCAGAGAGATTCGTCTTGCCATGGCAAAACTCCGCTCTCAAGTTTTTTCCGACAAAAGAATATATTTTTAATCGTCAATCCTTCAACAATGAACCATAACTAATAACGGATAACCGAAGGAATAACATACCACATAATACCTTGAACCCAAACGCTAATTTAGCTTAACCGCTATAGGTGTGAGTGTCTGTTGTCGGACGGAAACATTTGAAAATCAGCTTACAGCTCGATATCCAAAGTCATTGTCATATTCACGGCATCGAGGGCGTTCTGCGCCTTTGCAAGCGTGTCGGCAACCTTTTCGTATTCCGCCGCCACTTCGTTGACATCATAATTCAAATAACGATAGTCCAATATAGACGAATTTGTACGATTTTGTTCACGAACTTTGGGCAATTTGTCTTTCATGCTTGACAGTTTATTCTTTCTTGCCGTCAGTTGTGGAATATAAACGAGCATCTCGTCTATCGTCATATCAAATTCGGGGATAACCGTTGTGGAATTGAACACGTTGAGCGCATGTTTGAGTTTTCTGATCTTCCTTTCCACTTCCGCAAGCGCGCTTTGCGTTTTTACAAAATCGTACTCGGGGCGAACGGACTCCAAATCTTCGCCGACTGCGGCAAGAAATTCCTTGCCACTGTATTCTCTAATCTCGATTGACGACTTTTCTTCCATAAGTTTTCTAAGCATCTTTCCTGCTTCTGCAGACGTACATTTCATTTTATTCACCTCTCGATTTTTATTCTATTTAGTTTTTACAAACCATATATGGATAACGATTGAAATTTTCTCAAACCGCTATATCTATATTTTCCACAAGTTTTTCTATTTTGTCAAATATCCGTCAAACATTTTGATAAAGTCCGAAAATGACATTGCAGGCTCGCCGATTTTTGCAGCATCGACTCCACTTTTCCTATGCGGATTGACTACCCATTTTGATTCTGTGTACCCTTTCATTCCCAAATGCCTATGATGAATCTTGTATCCCGATTTGCAAAACAAGTCTCCCATATCGCAGATTTTGATAACATAATCGTTATCGAATTTTTCAGGCAATGTCGGCAATCGCGAGTTTCCGTCAATACTCTCAAGAATTGTCAGATCTTCGTCTGTCAATCTGTAAAGCAATGCGTTTAACTCTGCAATAAGCTGTCTGTTGCCACACTGTTTTGCCGAAATATACAGCGGTTCAAGCAGCTCGCAAGACGATGTATCATCAAAAGCAACATACTCATTTTCATCTTCAATAAGCAATCTGAAAAGAGCATCACATACCATGTGCATATTTCTTCTGCAACCGATCTCAAATTCGACCGTTTCACCGCGATCATTCAAGTATTCTATATAATAGTTGTACAGAAAAGAGTTTGGCTCAACTTGTTCATAAAAAAGAGTGATGCCTTTTCCTTTCCATTGTGCAGAATGCATTTCGTTGTGATGTTTTCTTACGTCCCTACAATTTGCTATATAGTCATTTTTGTTTTGCGTATGAACGCTTGCCGAATTCTGCTCTAAGTTTTCGATTACAACATCAATAAACGTCTGGCATTTCGGACAAGTGGCGATATCTATACTGTGCGGAGTTGTTGACTGCACAATATTTTCCATTTGCCTTATAGACAACTTATAACCACAAGACGGACATATCGGTCTATATGTAAAAAGCTCTGCACTATTATCTAATATTTCTATATTCAATCCTATAGTTTTCATAACTATACCCTATATGATTAACTTTTGTCATAAAAACACAGACGTTTTACTTCAATTTGGAAAAATCAAAGTCATCCAAACAAATTCCTGCATTTTCAAGTAGCGAGCGCACCTCATCGAACAGCGTTATGCCGCCTGTAATAAGAGCATCGACAAACAATGGCAAAAGCACGCTTTTTTTGATTTCTTCTTGGTGTTTGACGAGCATATTTTTTGCTTCTTGGCTGATAAGTTCCATGTGTTTCTCCTATTCTCCCTATATTGACATACAGGCGCAGGGAGTGAGAGAAATTGAGTGGCAAGACAACGACTCGCCGCCCCTTTCGAAAAAAGTCTAAATACACTATCGTCCCATACGACAATATGACATTATTTTGAGTGTGCCGGTTCCCTTTTTTCTTGTCGAAAGCCGCTTTGCTTGCGACTTTCAACAAGCATTGCCTATTTTATCCGACGCAATCTATATCTCTAAGCAGCGTGTATTCGTTCAAGAACGAATAAATAAGCAAAGAAATCTGCTCGTTGCGAATGAGAATTTGCGGTGCGCCGAGTTCGATAAGTTTGCAAAGTCGCTTGATATAGCAGGACACTTCACCTGAAAACGTCCCGGTGATCTTATCCGTCTTCACTTGCGAGAGTTTTGCAAGAGTCTCGTCAAAACTTTTGAGAAATTGCGCACAGTCTTCTTTTTTGCAATCGATCGTGCAAGTCTCAATGATATTTGCACTCTTGGTATCGTCTGCAATCACGCAATAATCCTCGGCGCTTTCAAAACCGACATTCAACACTCCGTCTTGGATTGCACCAAACAAAGCGTCCACGATTTGAGTGTTTGAAAGGTCGTTGATATTTTTGATTGTGAGAAGGTTTTTCATTTTAATTTCCATCCTATCATTTATTGTAATAGCATTATAATCCACGCTTTGTACCATATACGGTACATTAAGTGTCAACATCTAAAAAACTTCTATAATGCTTAGAGCCGTCGCACACAACTTTAATCGAAAGATCGGCAAGCGCAAATTGTGCGGATAAGTATTCTATGATTCCCTTTGTTGCAATGTCGTGATTGAGAAAAATCGTTGCCGTTGAGTTTCTAATCTCCACCCGTCCGCGCGGAAAATAATTGTATTCTTTGCCCTTTTGCAACTCATTTTTGACATATGTAAGCCAAGTCAGTCGATGGTTGTAGTCTCTCCCGCTCTTGCTGTTGAGGGGATAAAACAAACCGATATCAAGCAAGTTACCGTTGCAATCCACGGGTATTCTGAAAATATAATCATTGTTGTTTTCTAAATGATTATCATCCACAATCCAAAAGATGCCTTTGTAGTACACGCGTGGTTTTGGATTTTCATCAATACTATCGAATGGCATCGCCTGTTCCTCTCGTTTATTCTTATGCCTATAATATGCCTCGATTGCGCGGAGCATATTGTTCCGACCAACAGGGTTTTGCGTGTGCAAAGCAATGGGGTACATAGTATCTCTCTTTGCAAGCCAATCAATAAGTGCGATTCCGTCACCGCCGTCCGATGAATATTCGCCGAGATCGTGGTCGATATCGAGCAACTCGACACCATCCAAGGCTTCACACAATTCAATTTGTTTTTTGCATTCGTTGACACTGCGACACCATACGTAATCTTGTGGGGATTCCCGTATATCGTCAAGCCATATTTTCCATTTCATATGCTATTGCCTCCGATTTTTTTGCAGGCGTTGCACCGCCACAACTCAAAGTTTTATCGGCACAACGTCGTCATAAAGCGAATAATATTTGCCTATGTGCGTGTCCGTGTGCAGATGTCCCGAAAACCAATATTTGAACTCTACGACATTTTCGATTTGCTTCAACAGATCTTCGCTACGAGTGTCCACAAGTTTCGGTTCGAGATAGCAAGGCACATCTTCTCCGCATTGCGTGAGTTCTTCGATTATGAGTTTCTTAAATTTTGAAGGTGGTATGTGTGTCAACACAATATCCACTTTATTATCACATTTTGAGAGGTTAAACATCGCATTGCGAATATCAGCCTCGCAAATCTCTTCGTCTTTCCACCACGTTTTATGCTCCAATCTCCACTCTTTATCGTGCGACTCCGCACCGCCGAAAGCCAAGATTTTTTTGCCGCCAAGCGTAAACACCTCGCCCCTGATAAGGTGATATATTCTATCGCTCACCTTGTGTGCACGCCCGCCTAAAATCTCCACGATCGGCAACGCCTTGAGCATATCGAAGTTTTCGTGATTGCCGTCCACAAACAACACCGTTGCGCCGAAACTCTCGTATAGTTCAATCATTTTGGGCGCACTCTTTTTGTCCCAAAGCACTCCGCAATCGCCGCAGATAATTATATAATCATCCTTTGTTGCATTGAGTTCTTGGATCTTGTTTACGTCCCAAATTCCGTGGGTATCTCCCGATATATAAATCGTCATAGTTGTCTCCTTTTCATTCTCTATTCATTTGCCACGTGTTCGGAAACTTCAAGTTTTCGATAATATCACCGTGAATAAACACTGCAGGCAGTCTATGCATAAGCGGACTTACGAACCTATATTTGTCGTAATACGCAATGTCGCTTCCGGTCAGCAACACAGACGATAATTTTGATCTGCAAACGCCTATTAGTTTTGCGTCAAACGATTTGCGATACGCCCAAAACATATCTCTCGTAGGGCTCATATCAAACAAATTCGGACGTCCTGACAAATACAATCCTATTTTCAATCTGTTGCCATCATCAAACACTGCTTTGATTATCTCATCAAATTCATGCTTGTTACGCACGTAAAAATCATAGGCACTCGGCACGTTTATGCCTACGAAAAACAGCTCTATATGCTTTTGATTTTTTAAGTCATCGTCAGACATTTTTTCACGCTCTTTCATCAGCATATACAATTTGCGTACAACTTCGTCGTATTCTTTCCGGTCTTGATTTTCATTGTATAATTCACAGCATGCAACACAATGCTCGTCGTATCGCGCGTTCCACACCGTGCCGTCACCAACGAACACGTAATATCCTACTTCCTGAACGGAATAGTGTTCTCTTATATTCATAATCGGCAAATTGTGACCATGCGAGTAAACACCATACCCCGCGTCGCACGACGCGAGCACGTTTTGCTTTGACATATTCCAAAATATGGGTTCACTGCCATGCATGCCGATAAGTGCATTTATTCCTACACTTTTATCGGGTGCATTTTCATATGCAAGTGCCAACGCTTCAGCCTCGTTTGCAAATCTCTCTACACTCTTGCAAAACTCGGCGTTTTGTGTTGCTTCTTTATAGATGCCGTTCAAATCGTTTTTGCTTTTCATGTTTTCTCTCCATAATCAATAAAAGCCAAGTCGACTTATCGTTTGTTTTTGTCTTTGGTCATCTACGCCTATATCGTCGGCAACTATCGTCTTCAGTTGCTCGTCTGACAAATATTCGATGTCTTGCTTCGCTATACGGCTTGCCTGATTGAGCTTTGCTTTTTCAAGCACGTTTCTTGCATATCTGCCGTTTCCGAAAGATGGATTTTGGCGTGCGTTTTTGTATATATCGAGCAACTTTTGATCGCAAGATTCATCAATGATGATGCTATTTTGGCGCGCGAGCAATTTTGTGATATCCAAAAGTTCATTCTCAGAATAGTCGTCAAAGTCAACGTGGAACGCTATTCTCGACGAAAGACCGGGATTGCGCTCGACAAACTCTTCCATTTCCTTTTTGTATCCTGCAAAAACCACTATCATGTCATCGCGTGCGTTTTCCATTTCTTGCACTATGGTGTTGATTGCCTCATCGCCGTAAAGTCCTTTTTTGTCGTCCAACAGCGAATATGCCTCGTCGATAAACAACACCGAGCCTTTTGCTCGTCTAAATACCTCCTTGACTTGGGGCGCGGTTTGTCCGACGTATTCGCCCACCAAATCCGCCCTGCCCACTTCAACAAGTTCGCCGCGGCTCAACACTTTATTGTCACGAAGAATTTGCGCCAAAAGACGGGCAACCGTTGTCTTTGCCGTGCCGGGATTGCCCGAAAACACCATGTGCATTGCAGGGCGCGCAAAGTCAATGCCGCGCTCTTTGTATTCCTTTTGCAGCTTGAAATAGTTGATTGCGCCGTCAATGACTTTTTTGACGCTAGCAAGCCCTATCATCTCGGACAACTTGTCATACGCACTTTTCTCGTTCAACGTATCGTCTTCTCCGCCTTTGCCGTTGAAATATGCGGCATATTCGGGAAATTGCACCGTGGCAACGTACTCGTTGTACCAATCGCTATATATGGTTTGCAACGCTCTTTTTGAATACGTCCTATCGGATTTTCTGATTTTTTCAATCTCGCTTTCGGGCGCGTTTGTGCCGTTTTGGCGCGCGATTTCGCAAAAGCAATCCACTGCGGATTCTCCCTTGTATTCTTGATCATAAAACTTGATCAACGCAATTCCGTGCAGGCTGCTTATAATTCTGTTGCGCGTATTCATAGACGCATTGTCCATAGAAATAATCGTAACAACGCTTGACGCATATCTTTTTATGATGTTGACAACGCCGCTCCACTTCCATTTGTAAGACTTTTCTTCGCTCTCAAACAAAATATCTTCGTCGACGCGCAGGACTATCACGCCGTCTGCGTTTATCCTGTACAACTGTTCTATGTGCCATTCTGAAATGTTCCGATCTCTAAGCCCGATTATCGTGTATTTTTTGGTGTTTATTCTTCCTTTGTAAAACAGCGAAAAGACAAGATTGCGATTGCGCACCATGCGAGCGTCGTCGTCATTGGACACCATAAAATAGTGCGCCGGATTGCCAATCGGTTTTTTTAGAGTTTTGCTCGCATAAATGCGGTCAAGTTCGCGCTTGTATTCTTCATCCAAAAAGTATTTGTTTACATCCGCGTATACACTTGTTTTGGTTTTATGTTCCGTCACTATACGCTCGTCAAACGAACCATGGCGAATTTCATAGAAAAAACCAAGTCCCAATCTGTCTATCGTCGCGCTGCTGTCGGTCAAATAGTTGTCAATCTCCGCATCGCCTATATTGTTCACAAAATCAAACATTTTCCCCTCGGAAACCTTGATATCCGCAATGTTGTCAAAGAGTTTTTCGGCAAAAGTCTTGGCAAATTTCTTTTCATCGCATGCACAATCAATACACGCAATGGCATCGACCACGGTTTTGCGTGTTCCGCGAACATAGACAAAACACGCCGGATTTTCTTCAAAAAGTTTGCCGCTTGCGCAAGCCGCTTCTTCCGGCTTAAAATCCTTGATTTGCTTTGCATCTTTCACTTTTATGGTAATATTAAAAAACCTCATTGCTTTCTCTCCGAAATTTAATGAAATAATACGTTGTTTTAAGTTGTCGTTGTGATTGCTACAAATTGCCCGTCAATGCAAAATAGATTGTGCGGTGTTGTGTGTTTTGCTCCCCCTACCTTGAAAAGTCGGTGTGTCAATGCTGCGTTGTTGTTGCTGTCGATTGCCTTTTGATTGCTTGTCTAATTCTGTGATTGATTTTGTTGTGTTTTTGTATTATTTTGTGTGATTTGGTTGATTTACAACATTATCATACACCATCATTCCCCAAAAATCCACTAAATCTCGCCCAACATTGTACCGTGTATGGGACATAATTGTATTGTGCATTCCGATATCAAAGCGCGAATAATTTTAGTTGATTTTCTCACGTAAAAATGGTATTATATAGCTCCAACAAAATTTACATATTATTATCATTATTTTAAGGAAGACATTACATGGAAACTATTTGCCAAAAACAAATGATTGAACAAAAAAGAAATTTACCTAACGGATATGAGTATGCAAACAGTAACAACCACAATAATTGTGTGACATCTGATACACAAATAATAATTGTTGGCACGATTACACCGCCAGCAGGCAATGGTTATTTCTATACTGCGCCACGCAATAGAATTTATGGTTATATCGATGTAGCTCGCCGAACAGATCTAAAAGGCCTAAAAACAAAACTTGTGGGATCAAACGCACCCACTGATATCATTAACGAAATAAAAGGCACTCTAATCAATGAACACATTGCCTTCCTTGACATCTTTGAAAGTGTGATACGAAAAAGCAACAGCCCGTATGACTCGGATATAAAATATGCAACGTTGGACTACAATACTTTCAAAAAGACGCTTAACACACTTCAAGCAAAAACTATAAAAATAATTTGCAATAGTCGTTTAGCTGAAAGCGGTTTTAAATCAATTTTGAAAGGCATGAAACCAACTTGCAACATAAAAACCATAATATATCTTTCCCAACGTTGTGGAAAGAAAGCAAATTGGATTACTGCCTTAAAATAATTCTCCAAGCGGACAAAAGTCCGCTCGGTTGTTTTCTGCTCATCGTTCATTTAAGCTTTCAATTTCCACAAGCAAGTACCAAAACTTATTATATGGTTCATTTACGTTATCGGTTTTAAAATCTTGAAAATCTTTATACTCAAAATAATAATCATTTTCAATTATAATTGGATTACTTTTTCTAAAAGCACCCGCCGAACTATCTTTAACATTTGGATCGACCTTTTTTGTTTGACTATTATGCTTTCCCGGTTTCAAAGAAAAGTCATCCTCTTTGCAAAAAACACTATTGCTCCCATCTTTTTTAATATAAGCCATATCATTAGTTACAAATATGAAAAAACCATTATTGACATCTTTGTGTTTAACGTTTTGTTCAATTCTATAAATATCACGCCAACAGTCATAACGATTGAGATTTTGTGCGCCATGATTTGCCAATTGTAATGTGCCTCCCAAAACGACAGGATATTGCATACGTTGTTTATTCTTTTGAACCTCGTTTTTTGTTTTGTACTTGAATTCAATCAATGTTTTATGGCCTGTCTTTTTATCAAAAACTAGCAAATCAAACTCGGTTTTCTGCTCCGCATTTGTGCTATATGCAGTGTGTCCTGGGAATTCAGGAATAAAATCAAATTGGTTGCCCAACAATCTTGCTCCGATTATCGCAAATTGCAACTGAATATGCGCTTCGCTGACATAGCAACTTTGCGAGTTTTTCAATTCGACAATAATTTTTTCAACTTCATCCCTTGTTAGCATTTTTTCCACCTCTTTTGTTTTTTTATTTCCACATCAAATAGTCATATTCGATGGGACTTACACCTTGTTGTTCCGCCAAATACTTAACGATCTCTTGGAATGCATCATATTGCGATTTATTTCCCTGCACAATTCTGCTCCAACTCTTTCTTAAATTGGCACTTGTAGTGTTAAAACTAGTGAGCGTTTTACCACTCTTGTTCAATTCCTTTATAGCCATGTTTATCATCACGTTATCCATTGGACAATGGCAATCGTTGAAATGCGAGCGAATGGTCGGATCTGAATATGTGACTATATAAAAATACTTCACAGTCATATTTATCAGTTTTTGACAATTGCCAAACGTGAATTTTGTTAGATAGAGCTCATGTTCTTCTACGAACTCATCAAAGGAGCGTTCAAGTTTTTTTTCTACAGCATAAAAATAAGGATTATTACCCGCAATTATATCGTCAATATATCCTCTAACGATACTTTTTGCAGCTTCGTTTTTCAATAGCAGCTCTTTCTTATATTCATTGGATTTCTTTTTTTCATCAGTCAATCCGTCTTTTTTTAATTCATACGCCTTTTGTAGTGTCGCATCTCTCATGGCGATTGTATAAATAAAATCAAAAATCTTATCATCTACTATCATATCATTTTCTCCTTTGCATTGTATATTCTCACTCTTTGACTAGGTCGCAGAGGGCTTGCCAGATTTTCACCATGGCGTAGGTGTCAAGTTCACAATATTTCAGCAGGTTGTGGCGCGCGATTGCTTGCTCTTTGGGTGGCATATCCTTGATTGTCGGGAATATGCTCATTGCTTCACCGCCGTTGTGCACGCCGTCAAGATTGTGATAATCGAGTTCGGGATCATTTGGGAACATTACGGGCAGCACCGATTTGATCGAAAACGAGCCGCCGATTTCCTTGCGATAATAGTATCCGCCCCTAAACACGTCGAGCAAATCTTTGATGTTGTCCCTTATGTTGAGCAGATGTTTGCGCAAGTCGGGGAACATATCGGCAAGCTCCTTTATGCGCGAGCACTCAAACGCCTTGTTGTAGGCAAGCGTGCATACGTTCATGGGGATATCTCGCACAAGGCTTTCGGCAATGGCGCGGAGCGGATTTTCGCCGGACACCGCCAAGAACTCTTTGTGTTTGAGCGCACCGCCTTCACTTTCGATATAATGCAAGGAATATTGAAACGGAATTTGCTGATACGGTCGCACGCCCTCAAACGGCGGAATGATGGGTTGCATCGTTTCAAAGTCCAAAAAGTACAGCGGATAAGAGAGCGTGGCAAGAAATTGTTTGATGCCGTCCTTGTCCGCATACACTCCGCGATCATTCAAATAGAAGTCAACTTGCTTGTCGATTTTGTCGGAAAAATACCACCCCGTGCGCGCGTAATCTTCAAACGAAACAACGCCTTGCTCATAACATTCAAAGGCTTTCGGCTTTGGCAAACGATACATATCAAACACGCTCGGTTTGGGAAGATGCTGCGAGCAATATTTCCAAAATCCGCACTTGTATGGAACAAAACAGTTGATTGAAATGTCGATTCGGGGCTCTTGCTCATCGGCAAGCAGTTCTTCCGCGCCTTGCAAAAGCCCTTCAACGTTGCCGTATTCCTGCGCCACAAGCGCGTCAACGTTGCGCACTTTGAACACTTGCTTGATGTCAAGCTCTTTGCCCCTGACGTACTCGTTGTTGATGTACACGAGATATGTATGTTTGACGTTGACACCGCATTTTTCAAGCACGTATTTTTGATAACTCACGTCATAGATATACACCGCTTTTATCTCGGTTGCGCTCTTGACTTCGTAGATGGAATAGCCGTCACCGTCCTTGCGCAAAATGTCCACGGCGCAATACAAACCGCAAAAATCAAAGGACGCTTCGCAAATGTTTTGCACTCCGTTTGCAATGCACTCCTTGGTTTTCTCAATCATTTTTGACAAATTGAGCGCACCGCTTTCTTTGATTGCAGTCACTTCAACGTAATCGCCAAAAAGTCCCATGGCAAAATCGCCAACGACGTTGCCGTTGTCCATTCTTACCTTGACGCTTTGGTCAACTTCATATTCATCGGGCTTAAACTTTTTGAGCCACACACTCTTTGGACATTGACACAAAGAGCAATATCTTGATTTGCTGAAATACATAATTATTCCTTATCTTGAGTGTTTTTAGATTTCCTTGAGCGTCTAAATGTGCCTTTCAAACTACACTTATCGCAACCGCCGTCACAACCATGTTCTTTTTTATACTCTTCTTCGATTTTGTCCCAACCTATTAGATTTATAGGTCTGTCATTCGTTTTTTGATATACTTCTTCATACGTTTTTATCAAACATTTGGATCTTGTATATCGGCTTTTAATGCTTCGATCCTCTGATTTTAATATTCGGCAAAGACATAGATTGCCAAGCACTTTTGCCACATTGTCATAGTTCAAATCATCACCTTCCAATTTGGTCAAATCATCAATTATACTTGCAATCGGAATTATATGCTCGTCATGGAAAATCTCGCGAAATGAAAATTTAGCCCCTTTCTTCAAACATTGTTTCTCAGGCGTATTTGAATTACCTCTGTACAAATACTCTTCCACCTCTTCGCTGTTATTGAACGCTTCGCCGTCACATCTAACCGTATTCCTATACCAATAGTCATTCATTTCACGATCACTTAAAAGTTTCCATTTTTCGGCTGCTTTCTCCGAAACGTAAATACGTCCTCCGTTTTTGCTGTACTGTCTTAAAACTTGCCCCAACAAATACGTACAAGCGTTTAGTTTGTAATCGCCGTTACGATACTTGCACTTTACAGCATTATTTTTATCTTGTATTCCTTTTGTAAGCGTGATTATCAAATCAAAAATTTCATTTTTTTCGGTTTTGTTATGTTTTTCCACTTTAACATCCCCTTTTGTATTTTTCGCACATTTGCTCTATGCTTTGTCTAATTTCGTTGCGCAAATGCTCGGGAGTAAGCACTTCGGCGTTTTCTCCGTATTGCAATGCCCAAAACTTCATTGCCGTCGGGCTGACAATCAATTCAACTTTTATGTTTTCGTCATCGATTGTCGACACTTTTACGTCTTTGCCAAACCAATCCACGATGTCGTCCATCATCCACTTCTTCGCTGAAATTACAACCTTTTCGGGTTTATCTGTAAACATATATGGGCGTGCGGTGGACAATTCCTTATAATTTATGCCGTTTTTGTATCCGTCAAGGCTCTTGATAGGCACAATCGGCTGGTCGATTATCTCGATTTCCGTGATTTTATCTAGGCGGTAGAAGCTTATGTTCATCCACTTGTGGTTGCATCCCATAAGGTAGTAGTGCTGATTGTGCAATACCATTCTATACGGGCTTACGCACGGGTGCGACGTGTGGTGCAGTTGCTTGTCCGCGCCGATTTTGTTATAGTAGAATTTTATCTGTTTGCCTTGACTTATCGCCTCGTCTATCTCCGATATATTGAAAAACACCGCCTTATTCTCGGTTTTGTTCCAATCGTTGAGCGATTGCACGTATCTAACGCGCGATTTGAAGTTGCGACCGCCCATTCTTACGAGTTTGTCGATAAGTTGTTTGGAATGAGTCGCACTTATATGCGTCGAGCAAAGCACGCTGTCTATGAGCATATGCAGTTCGGATTTCTCAATCGGTCTATCCACGAGATACGCGCCCTTGCGACTCGATTCGACGTCGATTCCCATCTCGTTGAGATAGGATATATTGCGCCCGATTGCCTTGCGCTCCACCACCAAACCGTATTCTCTTTCGAGAATATCGATTATATCTTGCTGCGTGAGTAAATTGTCTTCGTCCGAATAATCAAAAAGCACTTGATACAATCTAAAAAGCAAAGTTTGTTTATTTTCAAATCCCATAAGCAAATCTCCTTTCATATATCATACCCCCGATTTATCGAAATGTAAATACGCAATGTACCGTATACAGTGCAAACAATTCTTCGCATATTACTTTTCGTCATCGTACTCACCGCCAAACGGCATCTCGTCGCAATTGATTTCTTTGCATCCAAGCACTTTTAACGCCGACACGCAATACGCCTTACTTATCGACATGCGCATTCCTCGCGCGATTTTATCAAAAAGCGCAAACCTTTCGGCGCAAGCAATCCATTGCGGACAACGCTTTATAAACTGCGCTTCGAGTGCGTCTATTTCATTCTTTTTGAAGCTACATATAGTACGCCGTATTTTTTCGACTTCGTCATAACTATACCCCGCAATATAATGAATGAAATGCATATAATCTTCGGTGTACGGCGTAGTTCCCAAATAGCGAAATTTATCAAACATCCAATCTTCAACTTCTTTCATCGTTACGGCAGACGTTATTATCGGTATCTCAACTTTGTCGATGTGCAAAACATTTTCTCCTTCCCCAATCTCGATTTCCACAAACTCAAAGTCTTTTTTGAGATATTCCGCCAACTCGTCAAGCGTATCCTCGTCCACGTAAAAACCAAATAAACATTGCATATTGTGCTTTTCGTTAAAATATCTTTCAAATATCAAACCATGTTCATACGGGTTTATATCGGTTATCCCAAGCAGATACGCAACTAAACTGCAACCCCCGTTCCCGAAAAACCGAGGGCTTTTATCCTTCTCTTTCAAAAACACACTTATCCTTCTTGCAATGCAAAAGTATTTTGTCATATCGAGTTCTGTTATCCGTATGATCTCTTTCTCAATCATACCATCCCATCTTGCATCGCATGGCAACATTTTTTTGGCATTATTTCTTACAATTCGTTCCAAATCAATAATCGTTTCCAAAACTACGGCAATCTCCTGTACCAGTATAAATTTTTTCTATATCTTATTCCATAGAACGTACCGTCTACGGGACATTGGCAAAGTTTTAATGTGTTCCTTCTCAAGTAATACACAAAAACCACTTTGGCACTTAGGCGTATGCTTGTCTTTTGAACAAGTCGGCTCGGCTGCGCCTCGCCGAGACAAGCATACGCCTTGTATAAAAACAAACCGCCTAAAAAGGCAAAATCGCAGCCGTGCGGAACGGGCCGTTCGCGCTAAACCGCTTGGCGAATCGGGCCCGTTTTTCTCGCACATCGGCAATGCGATTTTTTGTCCTCTTTTTCATAGGCGGATTTTTTCTTTTTTTTATATCAAGTTGCGGAATTTGCTTTTGTCTTTTCAGCGTCGGAATTGCCGCTCGAATATACCTTAATATGCGTTTTCCCATTCAAATTCCCACTCAACATTCATTTTTTTAACAAAAATTTCCCCTAAAGTTGGATTTTATGTACTCACGCTCAAAAACGATTCTGTGTTAACTTAAAAACTGTTCATAACACACAAAAGCCATTGCGTAGCCATTCTCGCTCCCAAGAGTTGTCCCGCAAAACCGAAGTAAAACCATTGAAACTAAACTTACACCCATTTGTGCAAAACGTGTCGGCAATGATACGCTGTCGGTAGTTCATATCACAACAGGGTTCGAACGGTGTTCGGTCACGATTTCAAACTCGTCCAAATTGCGCACAACGATGTTCTTGTTTGTTCATTCGCTCGCGTTTACGATGTGTATTGTTCACAACATGAAAAAGAGTAGCGAGTACGGATAAGTCTGGGTAGAATACGGGCAAGTCTTGGTAAAGTACGGCTGAGTATTAAAACTGTCCTACTCATATCCAAAAGTGTCCGGATGGAGTCTGTGTACAACGCCAATTCAACTGTGTTATGAATAAAACCGCAAGACCGAGAAAAAGAGGTAAAGCCTATGTAGCAACCAAGTCCGTGAAAGTCAAATCTTCGTCTTTACTTCATTTTCTCAACTCTTGCAAGGAATACTAAAAAAGGAGGTAATGCCATTGAAGAGAAAACAAGTCCAACTCAAAGTAACAACCGTCGGCGAGCCGGATATCTGCAAGTTGAGCGAGAGCGAGCAAAAGGCGTTCTACGTTTCAATGCTTATGCGGATTTTGGATAAACGCCGTCAGCAATTGGAAGAGCAATCTTCCGTCAATGCGCAAAAAGATAATGCCGTTCCCCGAGTGTAAAGTCTATTCGGACGGGAGCCACTTTATCGCAATACCGCATACGACAAGACCTAAACGAAAAGCGAAATCGCTTGAAGACATAAGCGGAGGTAATACGGAAAATGTAGAAGAAATTAAAGCCGAAACGGAACAACCCAAAAGCCCCAAAACGTTGTTTGAAGAAGCATACAAAGAGAGCGCGAAATTGCCTAAAAAGCAGCGCAAAGAATTTATACAAAATCAATTAGAACCGTATTTTGAAAACCCTCAATCCGCACAAGATTTTGTGGATGTCAACATAGAGCGAAAGAACACAAATTCCATAGCCAGAAAAGTAAGGCTTATGCGCAAAGTGAACCTGCAAGATTGGAACTATTTTTGCACTTTCACATACGATTCCGCCTTGCATACGGAAGAAACCTTTCGCAAGAAATTAAGCAATTGTTTCAAGCATTTATCGTCTCGTAAAGGTTGGAAGTATATAGGCGTTTGGGATCGTTCGCCTACAAAACAACGCTTGCACTTTCACGGCATATTTTACATACCCGAGAACGGTATGATCGGCACACTCGAAAAAGTAAGAGATTTCAGCACAAAGAACAAAAAGATGCAGTTTAGTTATATAAACTCGCACTTTAAGTCTTTGTTCGGTAGAAACGACTTCAAGCCGCTATGCACGAAACAAGACGTATATTTGTCCGTTGGATACATTGTGAAATACCTCGAAAAGTCCGGTGAAAAACTGGTCTATTCACGTGGATTACCGACGTATTTCAAGTCCGATATTATGGACGACGACATTGCGTGCAGGATAGGCATCGAAGACAAGAAACTACTTCTTTTCGACAATTTCACTTGTGTTGCGGACGGTGAAATTATAGGCGAAGTGAGTCCGCAAACAATAAGTCAAATGCCAAAGGCAAACTGACGATTTTTTATCGTCTTTCGCATCGGGAGCGTAAACGAAAACTGCGGTTTGTCAAGGGTAAATTGTATGCTTTTCAGCCCCCTTGACAAACCTATAAAACCACTATGTTTTAGACACGATCGTTTCCGTTTTTTTCGTTCCCGTCGCAAGACGAAATAACCCAAAAAAGGAGATAAAATTTGAATGAAAACTTGTGTAATCTACGCTCGATATTCGAGCAGCAATCAAACCGAGCAATCCATTGAAGGACAGCTCGACGTGTGTAGTAAATATGCAAAAGAAAACAATTTGCATATTGTCAACACATACATTGACCGAGCAATGACAGGTACAAACGACAACCGACCCGATTTTCAAAAAATGCTTTCGGACAGTGAACGAGAAAACTGGGAAGTCGTGCTTGTATATGCAATAGACCGTTTCGGAAGAGATTCCGTTGAAATTGCCATAAACAAACATCGTCTGAAAAAGAACGGGAAAATGCTCATTTCTGCCACTCAACGCACCTCGGAAAACTTGGACGGGACAATAAACCTTGATGGTATCTTGCTTGAAAACATATATATCGGCATGGCCGAGTACTACTCCAAAGAACTTGCGCAAAAGATCAGACGAGGTTTGAGAGAAAGTCGCAAAAAGGGACAGTTTTGCGGCGGCACTATACCATACGGCTATTATGCCAAAGATAAGCACTTATATGAAGACGGAGAAAATGCCGAAATTATTAGATTTATCTTTGATGAATACGCTCATGGCACAACAATCAAAAATCTACAAGAAAAACTCAATACAAACGGCTACTTGCATTATGGCAAACCGTTTTCTTCAGGGTGTCTTTATCACATCTTGCGCAACGAAAAATACGCAGGCATAACCAATATCAACGGCGAATCGTTCAACATCTACCCTGCACTCGTCTCCCAAGAAACTTTTGACACCGTCCGTAAGCGCGTTGATGCCAACAAATACGGAAAAACGGGAGTTGAAGACGTGTATTTGCTGAAAGGCAAGATTAGATGCGGATATTGCGGACATTCAATGGGCGCAAGATGCACCACCTCAAACGGAAAGAAGGTGAGATATTATAAATGCCGAGGCACAGACAATCTTAAATCCGAGTGCAAGAAAACTTCTATCCGCAAACACTTCCTCGAAAAATTTATTTTAGACCATATATGCGAAACAATATCGTCAGGCGAAGAATCAGAAAAAATCATATCGCACATTATGTAATATCAAGAAAAGCAAACAAAGGATCGTCCCGAAATAAAAACCCTGGAAAAAGAAAAAAAGCAAACCGAAACAGCACTGCACAACGTGATGGCGGCAATAGAACAAGGCATAGTTTCAAACACAACCGCTGCTCGCTTGCAAGAACTAGAAAGCAAACTCGAAGAATTAGACAAACGATTGCTGATAGAAAAAAGCAAAACCATATACACCCTTTCCAAAGCCGAGGTAAAGGCGTTTTACAAAACAGCGCTGGAACTTGAGCCGCAAATGCTCATAAACTATCTCGTTGATGAAATTATTATGTATAACGATAGCGTGGAGATAAGATACAAATCTCCGATTAGCAAGAGTCCTAACAACAGTCGGGGCTTTTCTTTTTACAAAAAAACTGTTTTGATGCCATTTGTTGGGCACAATCAAAAAGGTCTCGTATATAAAGAACTCTTGCTTATAAAATCCATATAGAATCCAAACTCCAGCATAGCAACAACACTATGGGGGGCATTTTTTGCTAATGGAATCTTATGTTCCCCTTTCGGTGTCACGTTATAGCACAAGAAAATCGCAAGTAAACGGCAAAAATTCTTGTGCGATAAATCAAAACCAACCCATTTCAACAACAATTTTTGACTATTCGTTGACTTGCGCGCCTATCCACAAAAAAAATGATACACCCTTTTTCTATGTGCTCTTTTCCGTTTCTGCCGAAAGGCGAAAAAACCTCGAAGGAGTTAAAAATGAAAACCCACATTTCAAATTACAACGTTCTCAAAGAAACAATCTCAGAAAACAACGTCCTTGCAATGGCAGAGCAACTGGCTAGGTACGAAGCACGATTTCTTATCGGTTATATGGGGAGCAGAATGCAAAAAATGTATGCAGACCTATGCGTTGATATAAAACGTAAAACCGATGTTAACCACACGTTCAGCGATAGTTATGATTTAGTCCAAGAATGCGTTCTATTCCTTTGTAACCATTATGGAAAACGATTAAACGACGTTTTGACATACGATAAAAAAGGCAAGGCAATAACCGTCAAGATTGCATGCATTCGAACAATGTCTAAACTTATAACCCGAAAAACAAGCGATTATTTCCGCTCAGTGAGCCTTGACGCTTTAACGCCCGTCAGCGAGCCGTCTTATGAAATCAGAGAAGAAATTATCCAAGATTACACCGCCTACGATTCAATCGTTGACAGCCTCAATCTTACTGACAATATGCGAATTGCGCTCGAATGTAGACAAAACGGGTTGAGTTATCCCGAAATCGCCGCCGTACTTGAGAGAGCGCAATCCACCGTGTTTGAGTACTTCATCAAAATGCGCCAACGCTACATCGCCATATACGACTAATTCCAAAATCTCAACAACCATTTTTCTCTCAACCCAAAGAAAAAACCCAAAACCCCTCTCTTTTCAGAAAAGTGTTTTAGGTTTTATAAACTGGAGCGTACTGTGCGTACGTGACTATTTGTGTGGGCGGCTCTGACGAAGTTGTTCGCTAAAATGCGCGCTCAAACGCGAGACATGTATTCGCCGGTGCGTGTATCAATACGTATAGTATCACCCTCGTTGACAAACATAGGAACTTGAAGTTCATAGCCTGTTTCGACGGTTGCGGGTTTGGTTGCGTTGGTGGCGGTGTTGCCTGCAACTGCGGGTTCGCAAACGGTGATGAGAAGTTCGACAAAGTTTGGCGGTTCAACGGAGAACGGTGCGCCTTGGAAGAACTTCATGGTGACGTTCATGTTCTCTTTTACAAAGTTGAGTGCGTCTTCCACTTGGCTGTGGTTGAGCGGAATTTGTTCGTAAGTGTCTGCGTCCATGAAATAATAGAATTCGCCGTCGTTGTAGAGATATTCCATTGTCTTGGTCTCGATGTGAGCAAGTTCAAATTTTTCGGTGGGGTTGAACGTTTGTTCAAGCACTGCGCCGGTGATGACGTTTTTCATCTTCATACGTACGAACGCTGCGCCCTTGCCCGGTTTGACGTGCAAGAAATCGACGACGGTCATAATCTTGTTGTCATAAAGGAAAGTTACGCCCTTTCTCAAATCGCCTGCCATAATTTGTGCCATAGTTGTATTCTCCTAAATATGTTTTCTTGATTTAAGATGCTTTTTAATCATTTTAGCACCTTATATCGCATATTGCAAGTTTTCGCTTTTATTTTGCCTTGCAATATGCGGATTTGTCATTGGTTTTCGCTTATTTGGCGTATTCTACGCTGCGCACTTCCCTGATGACGTTGACTTTGATTTGTCCTGGGTACTCGAGTTCGTTTTCGAGTTTCTGTGCAATCTCTTTTGCAAGGAAAACCGTGCTTGCGTCATTGACTTGTTCGGGCTTGACCATAACTCTGATTTCTCTGCCCGCTTGCACTGCAAACGTTTGTTCGACGCCGTCAAAGGATTTTGCGATATCTTCGAGTTTTTCGATACGTTTGACGTAAGTTTCGACGGATTCGCGTCTTGCGCCGGGTCTTGCACTTGAAATTGCGTCCGCCGCCTGAACGAGCACCGCCGAGATTGTTTGCGGTTCGATGTCGTTGTGGTGCGCCGCGATTGCGTGAATGACTTCGGGGCTTTCCTTATACTTCTTTGCGATGTCTACGCCGAGTTGGATGTGCGTGCCTTCGAGTTCGTGGTCGACGGCTTTGCCGATGTCGTGCAACAAACCTGCTCTTCTTGCAACTCTTGGGTCTACGCCGAGTTCTGCCGCCATGATAGACGCAAGAGACGCGACTTCGATTGAGTGTTTAAGCACATTTTGTCCGTAACTTGTGCGGTATTTGAGTCTGCCGAGAATCTTGATGATTTCGGGGTGCAAGCCATGAACGCCCACTTCAAATGCCGCTTCTTCGCCTGCTTCTTTGATGCCTGCTTCGACTTCTTTTCTCACCTTGTCGACCATCTCTTCGATGCGTGCGGGGTGAATACGTCCGTCGGTGATAAGTTTTTCAAGCGTAAGTCTTGCGACTTCTCTTCTTACGGGATCGAAACTTGAGAGAGTGATGACGTCGGGCGTGTCGTCGATGATAAGGTCGACGCCGGTTGCAGATTCCAGCGCACGGATGTTTCTGCCCATGCGGCCAATGATTCTGCCCTTCATCTCGTCGTTGGGAAGAGCGACGACGGAAACGGTGTTTTCGGTTGCGTGATCAGCCGCACAACGTTGAATCGCTTGAGATATGATGTTTTGCGCTTCCTTCACCGCATTGTCTTTTGCTTCTGCGATGAGATTCTTTGCGTCTTGTGCGGCACTCTTTTTCACACCGTCAAGCAATGCTTCTTTGAGTTCCTGCGACGCTTCTTCCTTGGTCATGCCCGCAACTCTTTCGAGTTCCTTTTGCATCTTTTCTTGCGAATTGTTGAGTTCCGCTTCGATGCCTTTGAGGCGTTCCTTGGTTTCTTCGATTTGTTTTTGAGATTTCTCGACGTCGTCGAGTTTCTTGTCAAGAGTTGCGTCCTTTTTGTCGAGAACGTCTTCTTTCTTGTCAAGTGCCGCTTCCTTTTGTGCCAAGCGGTTTTCGGTGCGTTGCCAATCCTGTTTGCGCTCTTTGGTCTCGTTTTCAAACTCGACGCGCATTTTGTTCATAGTTTCTTTTGCTTCGAGCAAGCCGTCTTTGCGAATGGTCTTCGCTTCGAGATTGGCTTCTTCGACTATTCTTGCCGCTTCGCGCTTCGCGTTGCCGATTTTGTTTTGAGAATAGAGTCTGTAAACAAGCCAGCCGACGAGTGCGCCCACGATGAGAGCGACTGCCGCAGCGATACCTGCCGCACCACCCATCGAAATGGCAAGCAATGAATTGAAATTGCCGGTCATAGTGGACCTCCATATATATAATCAAAACCACAAATGAAAGCAAAAATACGGCGTATCAAAATATCCGTCGGGCAAAATCGCGCCCATGCGAAATCTTATTGAACTTTATCTATACCAAACATTGTTTCCAATATATAGTTTTGTCGATATAAAGTATATACTATTTATAGCGTTTCGTCAACGGGGGCGGTAAAAAAAATCGCCTTTCGCAATGCGAAAAAGCGATATTTTTTAATTTTTCAACCGTTTTGACACTTAATCTTGAAAATACGTCAGTTCATCTCGTATTTTTCGCGGATTTTCGCATCGACTTCTTCAAACACTTCGGGGTGAGCCTTCAAGAAATCCATTGCCTTGTCTCTGCCCTGTCCGATCTTTTCATCGTTGTAACTGAACCAACTTCCGCTCTTTTGAATGAAGCCGTTTTCAACCGCAAGATCGAGCACGCAACCCATGTTGGAAATGCCAGTGCCGTACATAATGTCGAATTCCGCAACTTTGAACGGCGGTGCGACTTTGTTCTTTACTATTTTTGCTTTGACGTGGTTGCCCACGATGTCGTTGCCGTCTTTGATTGTATCTGCCTTGCGCACTTCTATACGCACGGAAGAATAGAATTTAAGTGCTTTGCCGCCCGTCGTGGTCTCGGGATTGCCGTACATAACGCCGATCTTTTCACGCAATTGGTTGATGAAAATGAGCGTACATTTGCTCTTGGAAGTCGCCGCCGTGATCTTGCGAAGTGCCTGCGACATAAGACGAGCTTGCATACCGACGTGACTGTCACCCATATCGCCGTCGAGTTCCGCTTGCGGAGTGAGCGCGGCAACGGAGTCAATGACAATGATGTCGATTGCGCCGCTTCTTACGAGCGTTTCGACGATTTCAAGTGCTTGTTCACCGCTGTCGGGCTGTGAAATGTAAAGGTCGTCGAGATTTACGCCGAGTTTTGACGCGTAAATGGGGTCGAGTGCGTGTTCTGCGTCAACGTACGCCGCAGTGCCGCCCTTCTTTTGCACTTCCGCCACGCAGTGAAGCGCGACCGTCGTTTTGCCCGAAGATTCGGGGCCGTATATTTCGATGATTCTTCCTTGCGGAATTCCGCCGATGCCGAGTGCCACGTCGAGCGTCAAACAGCCCGTCGAAATCGCTTCGACTTTGGGAATTTCGGTCTCGCCGAGACGCATAACCGCACCTTTGCCGAAATCTTTCTCGATTTTGGCAAGAGCGAGTTGCAAATTGTGCGCTCTATCGGTGGATTTGTCTTGAACTTTGTCTGCCATAGTGTTTCTCCTTTATATCCGTTCGCCCGTCGGGCGATCCCTTTTTTCAAGTTTATTATATAACGTTCTATGTCCCGAAATCGGTACATCAACACGTTTTTCTTTACAGTCTCAGAATGTCGCCTTTCAGATACCTTATCAAATAAAACAACGCAACGTTTGAAGTGGCTTTTCTTATCTCGTTGCGACTGCCCGAAAACTTCCTTTCAAACACGGTTATGAAGTCTCCGCCGCCGACTGCTATATACACAAGTCCGACGGGTTTTCCTTCGTCTCCTGCAGGGCCTGCAAGCCCTGTGGTCGCAAGCGCAATGTCAACGGGTCTTCTGCAAAGACCTTTCACCATTGCGTACGCAGTTTCTCTCGACACCGCGCCGTATTCTCCGAGCACCGCTTTCGGCACTCCGAGTCTGTCCATTTTAGAGCCACGATTGTAGCATACGATACCTTCGTAAAAGTTTGCGCTTATGCCGGGTATCGCCGTAAGTCTTGAACAAATTTCGCCGCCAGTGAGACTTTCGGCAACCGCCAGCGTGCGATTGTTCATTTTGAGAAGTTTAGCCGCAATATCTTCGAGAACGCCGTCGACTGCCGAATACACTTCTTCTTCAAAGGCATTGTAAACTCTGCTCTTCACCATTTCGAACGTGGTTCTGTCTCCCGTCGATTTCATGGTTATAGCAGCATCGAGACAATCTTCTTTCACGGAAAAATCAACGCTGAAACCGTCGAACTTTTTAAGTCTTTCCGCAATCTCTTCACCGCTTAATCCGCATATTTTGATAGTCTCGCAACAGTTTGCCATATTACGCCTTAATTTCGTTTTTCGATATTCTAACGCACTCAACCGTCAAATCAACGTCAAGCGCATATCGTAAAATCACACTCAAAACAGCCTTACGCTTTTTCTTGCTCGGCTTCGTCTTGCTTTTTGTCTTCTTCGTCGTCCTGTTTGAGAACCTGCTTGTTTTTGAAAACGTAGTTGAAGCCGCTGTAAACCGCCAAAATCGCACCGATATAGAACACTATCGTGCCTATCCAGCCGATTATGTAATGCACACCTGCAATCATAAGAAGCGTCACGCCTATATCGAGCATAACCGTCTTCACCTTGCCGTAGATGTCCGCCGCAAGCACTAGACCGCGACTTGCCGCAATGGAGCGGAAAACGCCTATCATAAGTTCTCTCGATAAAATGATGCCCGAAAGTATCGCTATGACAAGCGCATTGTATGGATACACACCGCCCATCGAGAGTCCGTCTTTGAAAAGAACGATGAGAAAGAGCATAACCACGATGACGACTTTGTCTGCGAGCGGGTCTAAAAACTTGCCGAGCATTGACACCGTGTTGGTCTTTCTTGCGATATGACCGTCTATAAAGTCGGTTGCGCAACACACCGCAAACAAGAACGCCGCCACCGCAAGAAGCGCGATATGCGTTGCAGTGCTCACGCCCGTGAGAAGTTCCGCCACGATGAACATTGCCACCGTCGGCACTATTAGAATTATTCTTGCAATCGTGATTTTCGTTGCCAAAGTGATTTTCATTGTTTCACTCTCCCTACCAAATCCACGCCTGTCGAGCCTACAATCTCGACATCGTAAAAATTGCCTATCTTCACTTCGTCTTCCGACGTGAAATATACGACGTTGTCTATGTCCGGTGCTTGCGATTGAGTTCTGCCCACAAAAGACTGTCTGTCATAGTCGATGTCGTCATATATCACTTTCACCGTCTTGCCGACAAGCGAAGCGTTGTGTTTTTCTATGATTTTTTCTTGCAACTTTTTGAGTTCTTCAGCGCGTTTTTCCCTTGTTCTTTCGGGCAAATGGCCGTCGAGTTTGTCGGCAGGCGTCCCCTCTTCTCTCGAATAGGCAAAAAATCCCGCATAATCGAATTCGGTGTCTTTGACGAATTGTCTGAGTTTCTCGAATTGTTCTTTCGTTTCTCCCGGAAAACCGCAAATGAACGTGGTGCGCACCGTCATACCTGCGGATTTGAGCTTTGCAATCAATTCTCTCACGCTCTTCTCGTCCGTTCGGCGATTCATACGTTTAAGCACCGTATCGTCAATATGTTGCAAAGGCACGTCTACGTACTTCACCACTTTCGGACTGTTTTTTATGTACTCGATGAGTGCGTCGTCCACCATTTCGGGATAGAGATACAAAAGGCGTATCCACTCGAAATCGAGTTTCGAGAGTTCGTCAAGCAATTCTATAAGGTGCGGCTTTCCGTCAAAATCCGTGCCGTATCTCGTCACGTCCTGCGCAACGAGAATGAGTTCTTTCACTCCGTCGTCCGAAAGTTTCTGCGCTTCGGAGAGCAAATCCTGCATTTTTTCCGAACGATATTTGCCGCGTATTGACGGAATCGCGCAATAAGTGCAATGGTTGTTGCATCCGTCCGCGATTTTGAGATATGCGTAGTGATATGGAGTGGTCAGCACTCTGCCCGAATAGAAACCGTCTTTGCAATCGTGAGAAAAAACTCTCTCTCCGTTTTCGACTTCCTGCACCGTTTCGAGCATTTTGTCGTAGTCCGCTATTCCGAGAACGGCGTCGACTTCGGGAAATTCTTCCTTTATCGTATCGGCATAACGTTGAGCAAGACAACCTGTGACGATGACTTTTTTCTTTTTATCCGCCTTTTTTGCGGAAATTGCGTTCAAAATCTCGTCTATCGATTCTTCTTTTGCCTTGTCGATAAACGCGCAGGTATTGACGATTATGACGTCCGCTTCTTCTTCGCTGCCAACGAGCGTATGTCCGCCGCCGACGAGCCTTGAAAGCATCTTCTCGGTGTCTACTCTGTTTTTATCGCAACCGAGCGATATTGCTCCGATTTTCATTCTTCGTCTTCCTTTTCGGCTTCTGCACGCAGATTTGCCAGTTCTTCGTAAGTGATGTTGACTTTCTTCTTTTTGGGATCATGCTCATCGGGCGAGAGATATCCCATTCTGTCCATAAGGTCGTAAATCTTTGCCGCCTTAGGCCAGCCAAAGCCCATACGACGTTGCAAGAAAGATATGCTGATAGGCGCGTCTTGCTCTTCGCGAAGTTGTATGCCGAGTTCGAGCACGTCGTAAAGTTCGGGCGGAATCTTGTTGCGGTCGTTTGCGTGGGTGTTGCCGTTTCCTTGCGGCTTCTCTTCTTCCTTCTCCTTGAAGATTGCGTCCTTGATGTTGTTGTCAAAGTACGCGTCGTTCTTTGCCTTGACAAAGTCCACGATGTCCTTGACTTCTTCGTTGGAGATGTATGCGCCTTGCATACGTTCGAGCGCGCTCGCTCCCGGCAACATAAACAACATATCGCCGTTGCCGAGCAATTTGTCCGCGCCAACGCTGTCAAGCACCGTCTTACTGTCAAAGCTCGACGTGACTTTGAATGCGATACGCGCCGGGAAATTGTTTTTGATCGTGCCGCTGATAACATCAACGGACGGTCTTTGTGTTGCAAGCACAAGGTGTATGCCCACTGCACGCGCAAGTCTTGCAATGCGGTTTACGGTGTCTTCAACCGCTTTCTTGCCGGTTGACATAAGGTCTGCAAATTCATCGACGATGATGACGATTCTCGGCATCTTTTCATAACCGTTCTTCACGCAATCTTCGTTGTATTCTTCGATGTTGCGATAGTTGACATCCGCAAGATATTTGATACGACGTTCCATCTCGGTTATCGTCCAGTTGAGCGCACGTATAGCCTTGTCCGTGTCGCAAATGATCTCGTCCATAAGAAGATGCGGAATGCCTGCATAGATGCTAAGTTCCACACGTTTGGGGTCGATAAGGATAAGACGCACGTCATCGGGTGACGCTTTGTAGAGCAAGCTGACTATGATTGAGTTTATGCAGCAGCTCTTGCCTGCGCCGGTTGCACCTGCAATAAGCACGTGCGGCAACTTTCTGACAAGCACAACCTTTGATTGACCGTACAGGTTTTTGCCCAGCGCAAACGTGTTGGGATCTTTTGATCCGTTAAACTCGGGGGAGCCGATGATCTCGGACAAGTTTACGTTGCGGCGATGCTTGTTAGGAACTTCGATACCGACGGCGTTTTCGCCCGGGATAGGCGCAATTATACGCACGCTTTCCGCTTCCATCTTCATCGCTATGTCGTTTTCAAGCGTGGAAATGTAGTTGATCGTCCTTCCGCGCGGCATCTCGACACGCAATTTGTACATCGTAAACGTCGGACCTACCATGATGTCGATCACTTCACTCGCAATATTGAAGAAAGAAAGCGTTCCGATGATCTGTTCTTTCTTTTGCTCGTAGTCTTCATTTTGATCCACTTCGGGAGCAGGCGGAACGAGCAGGCTCATGGGCGGAGCAACGTAAGGGCGTTTCGGCGTGGCTTGAGATATTGCCTGATCCACGTTGACCTGCGTGAGACGTTGTTTTTCGCTCTTTTCCGCTTTTACGGTCTTGGGTGCGTCGTCCTTTTGCAATCCGCGACTCTTTGCCGCATTCATCTTCTCTTCGCGCATGAGAGCTTCTCTTTCATATTGTCCCATTTGCGGAGTTTCTTTGATTGCTTGTTTTATATTCTGGATACGAGCGTTGACTTCGGCGTTTTCGATGTTCTTTGCCGATTGCTTTGCGATTGCGGTCGTGGACTGAATCGCACTTCTCGACATATCGCCGCCCGTAACTTTCTGCTGAACAGGTGCGGGGGCACTTGGCACTTCACCGCCGACTGTCTTGTCGTCGTCAACGTATTTCGCGCGCTGACTTTCAAGCGTAGCCTTACTCATTTCGTACGGTTTTGCAATCGGCTTGGATTTGCCTATGCCGCCGAAATAGTTGGCTTCCGTGTTCTCTGACGGCTCTTCTTTCGTGACCGCAGTCTGTGCAAACGCTCTCGGGATTTTGGTCTCTCCCTGAACGGGCTTGTATCCGCTTCTGTCAGCGTCTTCGACACTCTGATTTTTCTTTGGTTGAACGACGGGCGGTTGAACTTCGACCTGCTTTTGTTCACTCTTGGTAACGTCGTTTTTCGCTTTTTGAGAAACGGCGGCAGGTGCTTTTTGAGTTTGCGCTCCGTCACGAGCGATATACACCATATCCGTCTTCGGTTTGTCGTACGCTTCGGAAGTTATCTCTTCTTTCACGACGGGCTTGGGCGGTTCTTCACCCGAAATTGCTCTGTTGAGCGCGCCGAGCATCCCCACGTTGACCTGAGATTGTCCCGTTGCGTTCTGCGCTTTTTGTATGGTTGCGTTTATTGCGTCTCCGCCGCCGACAACTTTCGTGGGCTTGACAACTTCTTTCTTGACGGGTTCTGCAATGAGACACGCTTCGTCTTGTTGTTCGAGATGCACTCCCGCTTCAAACTCGGGCTTTGCGTACATCTCGCCGAAACGCTGAGTCTGCTCTTGTTTCAACGCATTGAAATCACGCTTGAAATCGAGCGGAGATTGAATCTTGCTCGTTGCGCTTTCTTGCTCTGCCGCCTGCATGGCAGGTTTTGCCGCCTTGTCGTCTTGCTGATAGGACGCACGGTATCTGGACATAAAGTCTTCTTTGATCGCGCTGGACGTGGTGTCTATGCCGAGTTTGTTTTTAAGCTCGTTTCTGCGCATTGCGCTGTAAGAGGGAGAAACGTTGCCGAGCGCGTTTTTCGGGTCGCTTGCCGAGCCGAAGCGCGCAAGATTGTCTTTGCTCGGACCGGAACCGAAAAGAATGTCCTTTGCTATGCCGCGCGGTGAGAATTGCTCAGGATTGTACGGACGTTTTTGCTCGTCTTCTATGTTTCCGCTTGCATTCGGATAAAGCGGATTGAAGCCTATGGGCTTGTATCCGTCTGCGCCGAGAGCCTTTTTATCCCCCACTCTTTCTCTGTCGTCGCTGTTTACGTCAACGACGTACAAATCCTTTTGCGGATTTGAAAAATCGGTGAGAATAGGCGCGTTTTGCGCGTCGATAAGTCTTCCGTTTGCGGTCTGTTCCTGTTTTGATTTTTTCTTGAAAAGATTGCGTTTTTGTTTGGGCTTGCTTTGATTGGCAACTTGTCTTTGTCTGTCCGACTTGTCGGCAACGGTGTAAGTGACGTTGCGCTTGATTGACGGAAATATCGCAAAAAACGCAAGGATAAAAAACGCCACGCACGCAACGACCAACGCCCCCACCGACGAGATGAGTTTCATAAGCGGAAATGCGAGTATACCGAAAAGCATACCGCCTGCGGTGTTGGTGTTGTTGTAGCAGTTGAGAAGATATCCCCCCCAGTCAGCACCGATGATGTGTGCGCTTGACGTGTAAATGTGCAGTGCAAAAATGCCGATGATAAGCAAGCCGAAATACATGATTGCTTTTGAAGGGCGCATCTTCACTCTCACGTTGAAAGTCACGGCAATTCCGATGATGAGTCCCATAAGAGAATATGCGTACCCCGCAAGACCGAAAAATCCCGCTAGAAAACCGTACACCATTCTGCCGACTCCGCCCAACGCTCCGACCAAAGATAAGAAACAGAAAAGCGACACTATGATGACCAAAATGCCCGCCGCAATCCTGTTGCCCCTATTCGCTTTTGCTTGTCTTGTATTCTCCAAGGTTTACCTTCCTAGTAATATATAATATTAGTATTGAAAATTATACCACAAACAAGACGCGTTTTCAAGAGAAAAGAAAGAGAAAAATTATCGTATATTTTTTGACAAGGTTAGATAGCCGAATTTGAATTAATAATTAATAATAAATAATTAATAATTGCGGCGCGGGCGCAGAAAAGAATATCGTTTCGTTTCCACAAGATTGCCACACCGAACAAGTCGGCTCGCAATGACAAAGTTTTTCGATTGCGCCCGAAACGAAAACTAATCCGTAGCGTATTTATAAACGGAATGTGTTTATTCGGGGTGAGCGTTCGCAAGGCGAACGCCGAGATAAGCGCCGAGCAAGACGGTTTGTACAAGTGAGCAAGTGCGTGTTATTCTTTGCACTTGCGAACGAGTGGCATAATGAGTGCACGATACTTATCTATGCGAGTGCCGCCTGTCTTCCCCGCGAGCGACGGATAACATTGTAGAGAAAGCACTCTATACGAGTGGTGGAAGAAATACCGGCGCGGTCCGGAAAGATGGGGCATTTCTATTTAGGGTTTTACACGTAAATCTTTTGTAGAGATGAGAACAAATATGGAGAATTTGACACAGACCATAACTATGTGAGCGTGTCCATACGGATGAATGACGCGAAAGTGCCCCGAGAATGACAACCCTAATGTACATGTAGTACATGAGTTGGCAGGCTCAGGGCACTGACAATAGTAGTTTTTTTTTATAAAAACACACTATTGAGATGAAGAGCAAGGAAACACCCATCCGAAACAAAACCCAACGTACATTGAGTACGTGATTTTGGAGCGGATGGGTGTTGTAAGGAACGAAGTGACGGAATAGCGATTGTTACGCTTTGCGTCAATCGCGTCCAATGCTATTCGCTCAATAGCGCGTTTTTGATGTCGATGTCGTCGAAACGAGATACAATACTACTACACACGTTCGTGAAATCAAAGATTTCACGCGAAGCACGTAAAACGTCTTCGGCGGTGGTTTGGTCTATCTTTGAGATGCGGGTATCGAAGTCGTAAAGTTGTCCGGTTTGAATGGCGTGCGCACCGAAAGTTCGCATCATTGCTGAAGTACTTTCCTGTCCGAGAACAAGCGACGTTTTGAGTTGTTGTTTGCCTTTTTCGAGTTCCTGCTCGCTCACGCCTTTTTCGAGCAAAAGATCTATTTCTTCCCTGATTGCGTGCACCGCTTTCAAGGCGTTTTCGGGGCTTGTTGACGTGTAGATTATAAAGGCACCGTTCTTCTCGTATGCGGACGGATAGCCGTATATCGTATAGCAAAGTCCGTGCTTTTCTCTGACGCTTTGGAAAAGTCTTGACGACATTTCCATGCTGAAAATTATGCACATAAGTTGCATAGCGACCCCCCTGTCGTCGTTGTACGGATAGCACGGGAACGCAAACGCGATATGGCTTTGTTCGATGTCTTTTTTCTTCTTGCAGGACGTCGAATGTTCAGGACGCACGTTGACGGGTTGCGCGTCGTATTTCACGCCTTTTTCAAACTTGTTCTCGAAATATTTTTCCACGAGTGAAACGGCTTGCTCGACGGTCATATTGCCGGCAATGGAAACAATCGTGTTTGGTGCGACGTAATGCTTTGCGTGATACGCTCGCAAGGTCTCGCTCGTCATGGATTTCAACGTCTTTTTCGTGCCGAGAATGGTCTTTTCAAGCGTGCAACCTTTGAAAAAGTTGCTCATAAGGCGTTCAAGACACAAATCGTCGGGGGTATCTTCACTCTCGTTGATTTCCTCGATGACAACCCTGCGCTCCTTTTCGAGTTCGATAGGGTCGAATGCGGGATTGAAATACATATCCGAAAGCACGTCTGCGCATTTTTCAACGTTCGTATCCAACGAAACAGTGTGAAAACACGTATAACTTTTTGCCGTATACGCATTGATTTGCGCACCGATAGAGTCAATTTCGTTGACGATATCGAAACTGGAACGAGTTTTCGTGCCTTTGAAAACCATGTGTTCTATGAAGTGAGATATTCCGTTGATTTCGGGAGTTTCACGCACTACGCCTGCGCCGACGAATACGCCGAGCGCGACCGACCTGACGGCTGTGTTCTGAACAAATACAAGTTTAAGCCCGCTTGGGAAATTTATCATTTTTTGCATACAGACATTATAACACATAGATTGATAAGCGCAATCATATTTTATGGTATGAATGAAATTAAGTTCCGCACTTTTTGCGCAAATTTTGTCATAATCGCAACGCTGCTTATGTCGTTTGCGGTGGCTTTCGTCGCCGCTTATCCCGAAAAAAACAACGTGCTGACAGTCAACAACGCCATATACGAAGGCAACAAGGAATCGGGAAAAGTCGCACTGACTTTCAACGTGTACGAGCGCACGGACAACGTGCTGAAAATAGCGGAAATTCTCAACGATCACGGTGCGAAAGCAACGTTTTTCGTGGGTGGATGTTGGGTCGCAAAAAACTCCGATACGCTTCTAAAACTATCATCTAACGGCTTTGAAATAGGAAATCACGGATATTCTCATCGCAACCACGCAGAACTGAACGTGAAGAGCAACGCCGACGAAATCAGAGTCACCGAAAGACTTATCGACAACGCTTTGTCGTCACTTCCCGACTACAAAAATTCAAAACTATTCGCTCCACCGAGCGGCAGTATGGGGGAAAACATGTTCATCGTCTGCAAGGACATGGGATACAAGGTGATAATGTGGACAAGCGATACGATAGACTGGCGTGACCACGACGCAAATCTAATATTCGAACGCGCAACGAATAACTTGAAAGCAGGCGATATAATTCTTATGCACCCAACAGACGACACCGTCACCGCCCTACCCAAAATTCTCGAATACATCTCGGCGCAAGGTCTGACAGCCGACATCGTAAGCAACGTGATTTAATATGGAAAAAACTAAACGCTATATTGATTTTATAACAAGAAAGAGCCCCTTGAACAGCAACCCTAATGTACATTTAGTACATGAAACGCAATATTTAGATGAAGAACAAGAAAACACCCCATCGGAGCAAAACCAAACGTACTAGTTGTACGTGATTTTGAAACGATGGGGTGTTGACGCAGTTATTCGCCATCACATTCTACATACCCTAAACGCACAGTTTAGATGAAAAACAAGAAAGAGCCCCTTGAACAGCAACCCTAATGTACATTTAGTACATGAGTTGATGGGCAAGGGGCTCTGCCGAAGTTGTTCGCTAAACTGTGCGCTTAGGCTTTGGAGATGACTTCTTTAAGGCGAAGATCCACCCTATGCTTCTCGTCGATCTTGATGACTTTCACGAGAACGATGTCTCCGACGTTGACGACGTCGGTGACCTTCTCAACTCTCTGATCGGAGAGCTTGGAGATGTGGATCATTCCGTCTTTGCCGGGAGCAAAGTTGACGGATGCGCCGAATTGTCCTTTGTCGTTTTCCATGATTTTGGTGACTTTGCCTTCATACACGTCGCCAACTTCAACGTCGCGAACGATGTTTTCGATGATGGTGCGCGCTTTCTTGATGGCTACGTCGTCGCTGGATGCCACGAAGATAGTGCCTTCGTCGTTGATGTCGATCTTGACGCCGGTGTCTTCGATGATCTTGTTGATGGTTTTTCCGCCCGTGCCGATAACGTCACGAATCTTATCGGGATCGATGGAGAAGGACACGATCTTGGGGGCGAACTTGCTGAGTTCTGCACGCGGTGCGGGAAGCGTTGCAAGCATCTTGCCGAGAATTTCGAGTCTGCCGAGTCTTGCTTGTTCCAGAGCGCGAGTGAGAATCTCTTCGTCGATACCCTTGATCTTGATATCCATTTGGATTGCCGTGATACCTTCCGTCGTACCTGCGACTTTGAAGTCCATATCGCCAAGGAAGTCTTCAAGTCCCTGAATGTCGGTGAGCACTGCGACTTTGTGGCTTTCTTCGTTCTTGATAAGCCCCATAGCGATACCTGCGACGGGTGCTTTGATGGGAACGCCTGCATCCATAAGTGCGAGCGTGCTGCCGCAAACAGACGCTTGTGACGTTGAACCGTTGGAGCTCAAAATATCGGATACCGTGCGGATTGCATACGGGAACTCTTCTTCACTGGGAAGAACGGGTTCGAGAGCGCGTTCTGCGAGTGCGCCGTGACCGATTTCACGTCTGCCCGGGCTCTTGAGTGCTTTCGCTTCACCCGTGGAGTAACCAGGCATATTGTATTGATGCATGTATCTCTTGTAGAAATCGTCGTCGAGACCTTCGAGTTTTTGCGCTTCGCTTATCGTGCCGAGAGTGCAAGTGGTGAGAGCCTGAGTTTGTCCGCGAGTGAACACTGCACTGCCGTGGACTCTGGGGAGCATGCCGACTTCGCACCAAATAGGACGAATCTCGGTGAGAGTTCTGCCGTCGGGACGTACGCCGTTGTCGAGAATCTTTGCACGGACTTTTTCTTTCTTGAGATAGTAAAGGCTGTCGAGAATGAATTTGATTTTCTTGGGTTCGTCGTTGAAATCGTCTGCGAAGTGAGCAAGAACGTCTTCGTTGAGCGCTTCTTCTCTGTCTTCTCTTTCATAGCGGTCGAACGCTTCGAGAACGTAGTCCATCTTTTCGTTTGCGTATGCACGAACTTTCTCATTGATTTCGTCTGGAATATGTTCGAGATCCATATCGAGTTTGGGCTTGCCGACTTCTTTTTGGATTTCTTCGATGAACGCGACGATTTTCTTGATTTCTTCATGACCGAACATGATTGCGCCGAGCATTTCTTTTTCGGTGATGACGTCTGCGCCTGCTTCAACCATCATGATTGCGTCTTTCGTGCCGCTGAGATTGAGAGTAAGGCGGGATTTTGCGCGTTGTGCGCTGTCGGGGTTGATGACGTATTCACCGTCAACCAAGCCGACCACGACCGAGCCCGTAGGACCTGCCCAAGGAATGTCGCTTATAGAGAGTGCGACGGAAGAGCCGATCATGCCGAAAACTTCGGAATGAATCAAATGGAAGAAATGAATGCTAAATATCAAGAGGAAATTAGTAATTTAAAAGAAAATATAAGTAACTTAG
>ENA-USUJ01000520-USUJ01000520.1-human-gut-metagenome-genome-assembly--contig:-NODE-520-length-34237-cov-5.421721_pt1 | contig 34237 bp, 22 predicted proteins | sample MGYA00250061_ERZ773398 | MGnify/ENA primary metagenome ERZ773398 (study PRJEB29103, sample SAMN06111992) | human gut metagenome | biome: human gut; feature: ankylosing spondylitis patient; material... | reverse complement strand
TTGCGGTGCTTGGAGCCAACGGCTCCGGTAAATCGACCTTCGCAAAGCATCTGAACGCTTTGCTGACACCGACCGAGGGCACGCTGTATGTCGGAGGAATGGAGTGCGGAGATCATACAAAGGATCTTGACATCCGCAAGACGGTCGGTATGGTATTCCAGAATCCGGATAATCAGATCATCGCCAATGTGGTTGAGGAGGATGTCGGCTTCGGGCCGGAAAATATCGGTGTTCCGACGGAGGAGATCTGGGAGCGTGTTGCAGATGCGCTCAAGACTGTCGGCATGTATGAGTATCGCTTGAATTCGCCGAATAAGCTTTCCGGTGGACAGAAGCAGAGAGTTGCCATTGCGGGAATCCTGGCGATGAAGCCGAAGTGCATCATTCTGGATGAATCGACAGCTATGTTAGATCCCGGTGGACGTAAGGCTGTGATCGATACGATCACGCGCATCAATAAAGAGGAGAATATCACGGTCATTCTGATCACACATTACATGGAAGAGGTAACCGGAGCGGATTATGTTTATGTGATGGATTCCGGAAAGGTTGTAATGGAAGGAATGCCGCGTGATATTTTTGCCAGAAGTGATGAGCTGGAAGAATTTCGTCTTGCGGTACCGGAGGCTGTCCGGGTGGCGATGCTTTTGAGAGAGAAGGGCATCGAGCTTCCGAAGGACATTCTCGATGCCGGGGAGCTTGTCGATGCGGTGATGAAGCTGCAGGCGTGATGTGATTGTATGAATGCTGCGATGAGGCTGCAGGCGTGATGTGATTGTATTGTTGCTGCGATGAGACTGCAGGCGTGATGTGATTGTATTGTTGCTGCGATGAGACTGCGGGCGTGATGCGATTGTATGAATGCTGCGACGAGACTGCAGGCGTGATGTGATTGTATTGTTGCTGTGATGAGACTGCAGGAGCAATGTGAGCGTGTCGATGCAGTGAATGACATGAGAGACTACACAGCTATTATGTAGACGCTGGGTGTCGGTGGACGAATGTGTTCATGGACGGATCACTGTGCATGGAAAGGATAAAAGGTGAATGAACATGTCGATTCGACTGGAAAATGTGAATTACATCTATGGGGAAGGCTCCGGACAGGAGAAATGGGCATTAAAAAATATCAATCTGGCGATTCATGACAGGGAATTTATCGGGATCGTGGGTCACACCGGATCCGGTAAATCAACGCTGACCCAGCTTTTGAATGGATTGGAGAAGCCGTCGTCCGGTACGATCTACTATAACGATGAGGACATTCAGGCGGATGGCTATGAACGACGCAAGCTCCGCCAGAAGGTAGGACTTGTCTTTCAGTACCCGGAGCACCAGCTTTTTGAGGTGTCCGTGATCAAGGACGTGGAGTTTGGCCCGAGAAATCTGGGACTTTCCAATCTGGAGGTCGAGAAGCGTTCCTTTGATGCATTAAAGCAGGTCGGACTCAGTGATGATCTGTTAGATGTGGCGCCGTTTGCATTATCCGGCGGACAGAAACGCCGCGTGGCGATCGCCGGTGTGCTTGCGATGCAGCCGGAAGTACTGATCCTGGATGAGCCGACAGCGGGACTTGATCCGGCGGGACGCACGGAGATTCTCGAGCTTTTAAAGAAGCTGCATGAGGAAAATAATATTACGGTGATATTAGTTTCTCACAGCATGGATGATGTAGCACGTTATGCCGGAAGAATCCTTGTGATGAATCGGGGAGAGCTTGTGCTTGACGGAGAACCGCAGAAGGTATTTCAATACCGGGACGAGCTGCGCAAGATCGGTTTGGATGTTCCGCAGTCAACCAATATATTGTACGAATTACGGGACAGAGGAATGGCAGTAGGAACAGAGGGCATCACGCCCGAACAGGCAGCAGAGTGTATTGCAGATAGTTTGAGGAGGCAGTCATGATCAGAGACATTACAATCGGACAGTATTATCAGGGCAGTTCCCTGATCCACAGACTGGATCCGCGCCTGAAGGTAGTCGGTGTACTGGTCTATTTGATCTCGCTTTTCTGCTTCCGCTATGTGATTGGTTTTCTGGTGGCAGGATTGTTTTTTGTGCTGGTGCTGCGTTTGTCGAAGGTGCCGTTTCGCTATGTGATCAAGGGTTTAAAGCCGATTCTGTTTCTGCTGATCTTTACAGCGGCGCTGAATCTTTTGTGGACGCCGGGAGAGACAATCTGGAAGTTTGGCATCCTGAACCTGACCCGCGAGGGAATTTACAAGTGTATCTTTATGGCACTTCGTCTGATTCTTCTGATCATCGGTTCATCACTGCTGACGCTGACTACAACGCCGAATCAGCTTACGGATGCCATGGAGCATCTGCTGGGACCGTTGAAACGCTTTGGGGCACCGGTGCATGAGGTCGCAATGATGATGAGCATTGCGCTGCGTTTTATTCCGATCCTTCTCGAGGAGACGGACAAGATCATGAAGGCGCAGATGTCCAGAGGCGCTGATTTTGAATCCGGCAATCTGATGCACCGTCTGCACAATATGATCCCGCTGCTGGTGCCGTTATTTATCTCGGCGACAAGGCGCGCCAATGAGCTGGCCTATGCGATGGATGCCCGCTGCTACAACGGCGGCGCCGGACGTACCAAGATGAAGCCGTTAAAATATAATCCGAGAGATTACAAGGGATACGCAGTGCTTGTGCTGTATGTTATTGTACTGATCCTTGTGACAAGGACAGTTGCAATCTGACGATTTTTGACGGGATTATATTGGGATTTCTGGGAAAGATCTGCGCTGAGATATTATTGGCACTATAAATGATTATTAGATGGAACAGGATAGAAGCTATGAATCAGAAAATGACCACACAGACAAAAATGACCCGTAGAATACTTCTGCGGGTCGCTTACGATGGAACGAATTACCACGGCTGGCAGCTTCAGCCCAATGCGGCAACGATCGAGGGAGAATTAAACCGTGCGTTGTGTGCGCTGACCGGCGAAGAGATTGTTGTGACCGGGGCAAGCCGGACGGATGCCGGCGTGCATGCGCTTGGAAATGTTGCCGTGTTTGACACGACATCGAGGATCCCGGCGGAGAAGTTTTCGTATGCACTGAACCAGAGACTGCCGGAGGACATCGTGATCCAGTCCTCCAAACAGGTGGCGGATGACTTTCATCCCCGCCACTGCGACTGCCGCAAAACCTATGAATACGATATCTTAAACCGGACATTTCCACTGCCGGCATACCGCAATACCGCATATTTCCTGTATGGAACGCTGAATATCGAGGCAATGCGCCGGGCGTGTCAGGCATTTCTGGGAGAACATGATTTCGCGTCCTTCTGCGCGGCGGGAGCACAGGTGCAGACAACCGTTCGGAAGATCTACAGCCTTGAGGTAGAGTGCCGCCCGCTGACGGAGGCAGGAACACCGGTTCCGCCGGCATCCGGCGAAGCAGTCAACGCAGCTGACGGAAAGCACGGTGAACAGGTGCAACAGGCACAGTCTGCATCCGGAGAAATGCTCAACGCAGCTGCCGGAGAGAGCGACGAACAGGTGCAACAGGCGCAGCCTGAATCAGGAGAAACAGCTATCCCGGCGGCTGGCGGGGCAAACGCCGGATCAGCCGATCAGCTTCTGACGATCCGCGTCAAAGGTAACGGCTTCTTATATAATATGGTGCGGATCATCGCCGGCACTCTGGTAGAAGTTGGCAGAGGTCACATCAAACCCGAGGAGGTTGCAGGTATTATTGCCGCGAAAGACCGGGCAAAAGCAGGACCGACCGCTCCGGCAAGAGGACTGCGGCTGGTAGAGATCGAGTATTTGCAATAACAATCGAATTGTATTATAATTTAAAAAGGTATGCATTCTGGGAATACAGGGATTTCCGGAAATGAATCATAACATTTTGCATGAAATAGAATGGAGTACATCGATGATGTCTATAGATAAAAAAATGCCGGCACCGATTCATATGATTGGGAAGAGCATTCGCAACCGGGAAATGATCGTGAAGCTTGCCAAAAATGATTTCAGGACCAAATACGCAGGATCCTATTTTGGCATTGCATGGGCATTTGTTTCACATATTGTCACGATCTTATTGTACTGGTTTGTCTTTCAGATCGGATTTCGTTCACAGCCGGTGGGAGACTATCCGTTTGTGCTGTGGCTTACGGCAGGACTTGTTCCGTGGTTTTTCTTTTCCGATGCATGGAACGGTGCCACGAACAGCCTGATGGAATACAGCTTTCTGGTCAAAAAGGTTGTGTTTGATATTGAGATTCTTCCAGCAATCAAAATTGTGTCATCATTTATGGTAAATATCTTTTTTACCGTGTTTGTCGTGATACTTTTTATGCTCAACGGGTTTGGATTGACACTGCACATGCTGCAGCTCATTTACAGTCTCGTCTGTATTATGGTGTTGACATGGGGACTGAGTTATCTGACATCTGCAGTGGTCGTATTTGTGCGGGATCTATCCCATTTTCTGGGGGTGGCACTGCAGGTGTTGATGTGGTTGACACCGATCATGTGGAATATTTCGATGTTGGACAAGTATCCGTGGCTGGCATCTCTGATGAGACTCAATCCGGTCTTTTATATTGTCCAGACATACAGAGATGCTATGTTTAATGGCTGCTGGTTTTGGGAACGTCCGCTGTGGAGCTGTTATTTCTGGGGATTGACGATACTGATCTTTTTGGCAGGTACGTCTGTGTTCAGTAAGTTGAAGTCGCATTTTGCGGATGTGTTATAGAAATGAGGGGAATTATGGCTGCCGACTACGAAAAAGGTACTATAAATATAACCAATTTAACAAAGGTTTACCATCTTTATGAGAAGAATACAGACAGGATCAAGGAGACATTTTCGAAGAAGAAGTATTCCAGAGATCATTACGCCCTGCGGGACATCAATTTGCAGATCAAACCGGGGGAGTCTGTAGGAATTGTCGGAACAAACGGTTCTGGTAAATCAACGCTGTTAAAGCTGATCACCGGCGTGGTCGCACCGACAGAAGGTGAGATTCAAAGTTATGGTAAGATTGCCGCACTTCTGGAGCTTGGCGCAGGCTTTAATCCGGAATATACCGGCATTGAGAATATATATTTGAATGGAACGATGATGGGGTACAAGAAAAGCGAAATGGAAAAGAGAGTGCCTCAGATCATTGAATTTGCCGATATTGGAGAGTTTATCTATCAGCCGGTGAAATCATACTCCAGCGGTATGTTTGCAAGACTGGCGTTTGCGGTATCCATCAATGTGGAGCCGGATATTCTGATCGTTGATGAGGCATTGTCTGTGGGGGATACCCGTTTTCAGATGAAATGTATCGACAAGATGACACAGCTTCGTGATCAGGGAACGACGATTTTGTTTGTGACGCATGCGGTGGAGCAGATCAAGCGTTTCTGCACGCGTTCCATCTGGATCAAGGATGGGGCAGTGATCGAGGACGGCGAAGCAAGTCGGATCGTGGATCTGTATGATAACTTTACCAAATATGGAGAGCTTCCGGGTGAGGAGCAGTCGGCTTCCGATGAACTCAAGCCGTTTCGGACACCGGAGGATGTGACCTGCCTGGCAGCGATCCAGAGAGTCACGCTCAACAAGAAGCTTTTTCAGTCGTTTGAACCGCTCGAGGTTGATGTGGTTTATGATGTGTATCAAGAGATGAAGGATCTGCAGATCGGCGTTGCGATCTACAGCAGTGACCGTAAAATCTATGTTTTCGGGCCGAATACGAATCTTGACAAGTATCCGTTGCCGCAGCAGGCGGGGAGATACCAGATGCGCTACAGGATTCCAAAGCTTGCATTGATGAGTGGAGATTATGTCATTGATGTGGGAATCTTTAACAGTGACGGGATTGTCAATCTGGATTACCGTAATGGCTGTAAGGCGTTTTCGGTGGCAAATGAGTATTTCTCTGAAGGAATGATATATTTAGAACATGAATGGGATGTTGAGAAACTGACAACAGAGGAGAATTAGTACGGAAGCAACAGGAAAGAGAGGAATCCGATGGGAACCGGTAATGTAATAGAATCCATTAAAAAAATAAAACGAAAGATTCCGTTTATTCAGGTACCATGCGAGATCATATATATTGCCAGACATCATGGAATGGGTGCGGTGTATGATCTGCTGTTCTGGTCGAAGCCGCGGGCGATGCGCAAGATGGAGCTGGAAGAGATCACAGAGGATATCCGGTTCAGTATTGTCGTTCCGATGTATAACACGCAGATTTCGTTTCTGCGGGAGCTGATACAGGGTGTTAAGGATCAGGTATACAGCAACTGGGAGCTGTGTCTGATCGATGCCAGCGATAGGGATAAGGATGCGATCCGGGCGGTTTGTGAGGAGTACAGCCGGGAGGATGAGCGGATCCGCTATATTCCGGTAGAGAAGAATCAGGGAATTTCCAAGAATACGGATTACGGGATTCAGAAGGCGTCCGGAGAGTTTATTGTGCTGTGTGACCACGATGATGTTCTTCTGCCGAAGGCGTTGTATATGATGGCAGATGCGATTCACTGCTCGAATGCGGATGTCTATTATACGGACGAGGATCATCTGAATGCACGCGGTAAGCATGTGATGCCTTTATACAAGCCGGACTGGTCAAGAGACCTGTTGTACAGTCAGATGTATACCTGTCATGCATTCTGTTTCCGCCGGTCTTTATATGATCAGATTGGCGGTTTTGATGCAGAGATGGACGGCGCACAGGACTATGACTTGATGCTTCGTTTCTCGGAGATTACGGAGAATATCCGTCATATTCCGTTTGTTCTCTACTCATGGAGAGAGTCCGAGGAGTCAACGGCGAGCAATGCGGATGCAAAGCCGTACGCACATGTGGCGGGGCTGAAAGCGTTGAACGCACATCTGCACCGGAGGTATGGGGAGACTGCGGAGGCGGTCGAAACGGAGTATCCGTTTGTATATCACAGCGTATTTCATACGATGCAGACAGAGCCGAAGGTTTCCATTATCATTCCGATGAAGGACAAATGGGAGTTGACGGATCAGTGTCTGCGCAGTATTGCCGAGAAGAGCACTTATAAGAATTATGAGATCATTATTCTGGACAACCGCTCGGAGGAGCCGGGAACCTTTGCATGGTTTGAAAAGATCCAGAAAACAGACAGTCATGTCCGTGTCATCAAGGCAGACTTTGAGTTTAACTGGTCAAAGCTGAACAATTACGGAATGCAGTTTGCACAGGGAGATGTTTATATTTTCCTAAATAATGATATTGAGATCATATCGCCGGACTGGATCGAGACGCTGTGCAGCAATGCACTTCGTGAGGATGTCGGTGTGGTTGGACCGCTTCTGCTGTATGAGGATGATACGATACAGCATGCCGGAATTATTGTCGGCATGGGCGGATGGGCAGATCATGTTTATAAGGGGACAAAGGTATCCCATACGGGAACTCCGTTTGTTTCTCCGCTTGTCAGCCGTAATGTTACTGCGGTGACGGGGGCATGTATGGCAGTTTCGCGTAAGACGATCGAACAGATTGGAAGCTTTGATGAGCGTTTTGTCATTTGCGGCAGCGATGTTGAGCTTTGTATTCGCGCATATGCAAAGGGCTTTAACAATCTTTATACACCGTATGCAAGATTGTATCATCTGGAATCAAAGAGCCGTGATTCGTATATACCGGAGATTGATTTTAAGATGTCCTATAATTGTTATACACCTTTCCGCGAGGGAGGAGATCCGTATTATAACATCAATCTTGATTCGAAACGAGTAGTACCAAGAGAAAGCAGGGAGAAAATGGATTATCAGAAGATCAAGCAGCAATTAAAGAGAAACAGACTGGCGTCTGCTGCATACGCAAAGCTGAGAGCGGCAGTCAATCATACAAGCACAGATTACAATGTGGTTGAGGTTCAGCCGATCACACCGCGCAGACTGGATGGTTATGACAAGACACGTCTTAATCTGCTTGTCCCGTCGCTCAACGTGGAGCATGTATTTGGAGGTATTGCAACAGCGCTGAAGTTCTATAAGAAGCTTGGAGCAAAGCTGGGTGTGGATTTGCGTGTGATCACACTTGATGCGGAACTTAAGGAAGATGCGATGGTCGATATGGAAGGATATACGGTAGTGCTGTCTGACAAGGATGATGTCACAACGCCGAATCAGATCATTTCCTTTGCTAATCGTTATGGTCAGACGATCCCTGTTGGAAAGGGAGATATCTTTATGGCAACCGGATGGTGGACTGCATATACGATCATTCCGGTGATGCACTGGCAGCAGGAGACATACCGGACGCCGCTTCACAAACTGATTTATTTTATTCAGGATTATGAGCCGGGCTTTTACGCATGGTCTTCCAGATATCTGATGGCAGACAGTACCTATAAGTCCGATGTTCCGACGATCGGTATCTTTAACTCCGGACTGCTCTATGAGTTCATGAAGGGAAAGGGCTATCAGTTTGCCAATGAATTTTACTTTGAGCCGGTGCTCAACGATGCATTAAAGCAGGAGCTGATTGCCGGCAAAGACAAATATACAAGAAAAAATCAGATTTTATTATATGGCAGACCGGGAACCGTCCGGAATGCATTTGAGCTGATCATTGCATCCTTAAACGAATGGGCTGCAAAGTATGAGAAGGCAGGCGAGTGGACGATATTATCTGCGGGCGAGAGCTTCGATGAGATCGAATTGGTCAATGGAATGAAGGTCAAGTCGATCGGCAAGGTATCTTTGCAGGAATATGCCAGGGTTATGCTTGAATCCAAGATCGGTATTTCCTTGATGGTATCTCCGCATCCGAGTTACCCGCCACTTGAGATGTCTTCCTTCGGTATGAAGGTGATCACCAACAAGTACGACAATAAAGATCTCAGTGGTTTTAATGATAATATGATCTCTCTGGATAACTGTTCTGCAGCAACAATGGCAAAGACGCTGGAACAGCTTTGCAGCCGGAAGGATCTGAACAACAAACCGGTCACGGAGGGCGCTTATTTTGAGGGCGCAGACGGCTGGGATGAGCTGATGGACGAATTGGTTCAGGTAATCGAGTAGTTTACAGAGCATGTCTGCAGCCGGTGTCGGCGGGAGACAGGAAGGCATGGTTATTATGGCAAAGAAACATGTACAAAAGGGGAATGTACAGACAAAGAAAACACCAGCGGGAAAGGTGTCAGAGAAGAAGCTGCACATGGGGAGAAACGCAGTTATTCTGATACTCATCGCAAGTATTCTGACGTTTGTGGGTTACAATTCCATGAATATTTATCGGAATACTGTGGTATCGGAGTATATGAATCTTGATGAGACAGTGGGTTATACCATCAACGGCTCCGTTTATGCACCGGTTGAGGGAGAGGAACACATCATGAAATTCTCGACGCCGGAGCAGTTTTCGCGCGCATATGCCATTTATCTAAATAGTGGTGTGCAGGCAGATACCGCAGTTCAGGCAAAGCTGTACTTTGAAGGAAATCTGGTTCGCACGGTTGATTCTGTGATTCCGGCATCCGAGGCAAGCTGTACGATCGTAACCGGCAATGAGCAGGTGGATCAGGTGTGGGTGACCATCGAGGGCATGTTTGACTATAACAATGCCACGGCCGAGACTTTATATGAAAATGATGATAATGCGTCGCAACAGAGACTGATCAAATTAGTTCTGATGGGGTGGATCGTACTTGTGGTTCTCGCAGTTGTGCTGGCACGCACACAGAGAGTGGATACGTGGATTGACGGAATGATTGCTTCGGTGAAAGGATTGCCGGAGACGCTGCATAAGAATGGCATCCGTTATCTGAAGCGGGTCGGAGCCTTTGTTGTGGCAATGGCTGCGGGCAATGTGATATGGGCAGTGCTTCGTCCGGTCTGCCTGAAAAGTGCGTGGAGTATGACCTATACCAATATATTATTTGGAAGCATGATCGGACTGATCACTCTGCTTGTGCTGGCATATGCCCTGCGCAGACACATGAAGTTTGAGACGCTTTATATCGCATGTACGTTGATGATGAGTATGGTTCTGGCGCTCAGCCTGCCGCTTCATCTGAATTTGTCTTGGGATGACCAGATTCATTTCCAGGGAACGGCAGTCGTATCCCATATGGATTCCAAGGAGATTACCTTAAATGAACAGGATTTCTGGCAGAGCTGCTTCAGCCGTCAGTTAAAGAGCTACGGAGAGAGCAACCGCAAAGAGATGAGCCGGATCCTCAATGATAAGCAGGATCGACAGACCTCTGTTTTGACAGACTATGGTATGAGTAAGGGGGCAGTCGTTTATACACCGATGGCTCTGACCATTTTTATTGCGAGAGGTCTTGGTATTCCGGCGTCAGTATATCTCGTACTGGGAAGAATGGCGAGTGCATGGTTTTTCTTTCTGCTGGTGTATCTGGGAATGCGTCATCTCAAATCAGGCAAGCTTGTGATGGCAGCATGTTCGCTGATCCCAATCTGCCTGTTTGAAGTTTCCAATTACAATTACGATTACTGGCTGGTGGGCTTTACGATCTATGCAATCGCGTATCTGATGGGAGAATATCAGACACCGGACAAGTCGATTCGCATGAAGGATATCCTGATCATATTCGGTGCATTTCTGTTAGGTGGAATTGTGAAGCCGGTATATGTCCCACTGTTGGGACTGGCAGCTTTTCTGCCGCGCACGAAATTTGCCTCCAAACGTTTTTGGAACGGCTATCATATTTTCTTCCTTTCAATGGTCGGATTAGCGGCAGCCGGATTTGCTTTGCTGATCTTCGGTGGTTTTCTGGGAGGAGGAGATATGCGTGGCGGCACCGAGGTCAGTGCACCAGGACAGATCCAGTACATTACTTCCAATTTTAAACAGTATTGTATTGTGATCTTCAATTTCTTAAAGGATTATCTTTCAGTGAAAAATATTCAGCTGGATCTTGCTGATACCGCGTATATTACACGAAAGGAATGGCTCGGAACAGTCGTAATGATCTGGCTTCTGATCGTTGCGTTTATTGACCGTAATAAAGAAGAAAACAAACGGATCAACTGCTTTGTTAAGATCGCGGTGATCCCGCTTGTGCTGATCGCCGTGTGGTGTGTGGCAACGGCAATGTACGTTATGTTTACACCGGTCGGATGCGGCACAGTCTATGGCTGCAGCGGCAGATATCTGATGCCGGTATTGTTCCCTCTTATGATTGTGATATCAAGGATCCGGTTTGCTGTGATCCCGCAGCCTGACAAGGTAAAGCCGTGGATTGATGCCGGCGTGTTCGGTGTGACCATGATTCTTGCCGGAGCGATGATGTCTGCGTTTGTATAATATAATGCAGGGGTCAGAAGGCTTTTTTGTCCCTTGCGTTATCAGAAGGAAATAAATAACAAAGGAAATGATTGAGGAAATAAAATGAAAAAACTTGTTATCATCCCTGCCTATAATGAGGAAGGAAATCTGGAAAAGACCATCAATGATATTACAGAGAATGCACCGGGGTTTGATTATGTGATCATCAATGACTGTTCTACGGATAATACGCTGGAAATGTGCAGACATCACGGGTTTCATTATCTGAATCTGCCGGTCAATCTGGGAATCGGTGGAGCTGTTCAGACGGGATATCGGTATGCTTTTTATCATGGGTATGACCTTGCAGTTCAGTTTGACGGGGACGGTCAGCACAGTGCGGCACATCTTGAGGATATGGCAAAGGTTCTGGAGAAATCCGGTGCAGATATGGTGATCGGATCGCGTTTTATCGAGAAGGAGGGCTTTCAGTCTTCCGGGCTGCGCAGAGTCGGGATCCGATATTTCACGATGCTGATCCGTCTTCTGACCGGAAAGACGATCACAGATCCGACTTCAGGAATGCGTATGGTCAACCGGAAGCTGTTAGAGAAGTTTACCAACGAATATCCAAAGGATTATCCGGAGCCGGAGAGTGTCGTTACGATCTTGTCAGAGAATTATAAGGTAAAGGAAGTTCCTGTTATCATGAATGAGCGGGAGGAGGGGGTTTCTTCCATTTCCCTGCGAAACAGTGTATACTATATGATCAAAGTAAGCTTCGCAATTCTGATCGCGCGAATGAAGAAATAGTGAGGAATTTATTATGACATTACGATTACAGATTATGGTGATTATATTTATTGTGCTGGCTGTGTTATACATTGTAAATCAGCTGCGCAAAAAGAAACTGGATTACCGGTTTGGACTGGGTTGGCTGCTTATTATATTTTGTATATTGGTCCTGACTGTAAGCCCGAAGCTGCTGTCTATGCTGGCAGGTTTTCTTGGAATTACACTTCCGATCAATATGCTGTTTTTCTTTGGATTTTGTTTTATTGTGATCCTTGTATTTTCGATGTCCATGATGCTCAGCAGCTTAAGCGACCGCGTGAAAAAGCTGTCCCAGGAGATTGCAATTCTCCGCAAGGATATGTATGACAACTATCAGAAGCTTTCATCAGAAGAAAGAGAGGATTAAAAATATATGCTCGATAAAATAGCAGCAGTCATTTATGTGATCACCTTTGGATTTGCATATTACCGGATGTTTGTACTTCCGAAAGGAAACCGTAAATTAAACGGTGTCACATGGATTCTACTGACGCTTCTTCTTGAAGCGAGCGGACAGGCACTTGTGGCTGGTATTATCAATGCATTTCATGCTCCGGTCAATCTGTGGACCGTGTCTGCGATCAATCTTGTGATGGGACTCACCGCGTGGGGAATCTGCTTTAAGACAAAGCGCGCAGTCAGCAGCGAGGAACTGCATGGTCTGTTCAAGGTGAACGCAAAGCTTTCTTCTGGTGAAGAAACGAACATCGGCGATGGCGTTATCGGAAATCCGAGACTCTTTACCATCGTCGAATGCCCGGCATTTGTTGCCCGCCTAGCGGACAACGCACCGGACTTCTTCCCCACCACTGCGGAGAAGATCGCAGAAAACCTTGTCGGTGAATACATCGACGAAAACGGCAATGCGACTGCGGTTAGCGACTTCACCGTCACGCTTCCGGCCACTGGCCTTGTGGAAGGCAAAAATGTCGTCACGGCCAGCTATAACGGCTATACCTGCGATGTCACGATCACAGTAAAGCCGGATACCATGACCGGCATTTCAATCACACACGAACCCAACATGAGCTACAACAGCGGCGATAAGCTGAACCTGACAGGCCTTGTCGTTTCCGCGCAATACGCAAGCGGCGATACGGTTGAGCTTGGCTCCGGCGTGTACGCGACTGACCCGGCAAGGAACACCGAACTGACAGTCGCTGAACACAATGGCAAGCACATCACGGTCACGGTCGGCAGCTTCACTGCGGAAACGATCGGCACGCTGACTGTGAACCCCGCTGACATCAGCGGTGCTTCCATTGAAGATGTCGGCCCCTTCGAATACACCGGCGAACAGATCAAGCCCGAACCGGCGGTCAGCCTGAACGGGAAGGAGCTTGTAAAGGACACGGATTATACGCTGTCCTATGACAATAACACCAACGTTACGACAGAGGCCAAGGTGATTGTCACAGCTGCTGGAACCGAGTACACCGGTTCTGCCGAAAAGACCTTTGAGATCACAAAAGCCACCGGCAAGCTGACGCTGAAGGTCAACAACGAAGAAAACGCAGTTACGATTACATACGGCGACTCCATCATGTTCACCGACGGCAACGGTATCGCCATCGGCGGGGGTAATCCTTCTGATGTCGTGATCTACTATAAAACAGCGGACGAGAGTACCGGTACAGTATACGACAGTACATCGACACAGTTGAACGTCGGTGCCTATACCTTCTGGGCCGTCCGTTCTGCGGATGACAACCATGAGGCGGCGACCTCCAACGAGGTCGTTGTGACCATCGTTCCGAGAACGGTCACCAACCCGGCGCTGACCATCGAAGGCTTTGCGAAGGGCAGCAGAAAGAGTGACCTTACATTCACGAATGTGACGGCTAATCTGGAAACTCCGACAGGCTACAATTGCTACGAAGGCACGGAAGCCACCGGAAATCCTGATAACGCAGGAAACTTCAAAGTAGGCACTACCTATAGCATTGCCATCACGCTGCACCCGGCAGCAAACTATGCGTTTGACGAGCTTGATCCGGGCTATCTGACCGTTACGATCAACGGGGAAGAGCAGAAAGCCAAGATCGAGAAGGGGCCTGAGTTTAACGGCGTGTCCGAATATCAGGCAGTTGTAACTGCGACGACTGCGGATAAGGACGAGCCGACACTCGATCTGAAAGATCTTAGCGCCACCTACGGCGATAAGCTGCTCAACCTCAAACTGGACAGCTGCTCTGCATCCTTTAACGGCCAGCCTGTTGAGGGCACGTTCGCATGGGCGGATGAGTACAATGCAGAAACCCCTGTCGGCGATGCTGGCGAACAAACATTCAATGTAGTCTTCACGCCCGCACAGCAAGAAGTCTACGCCACTGTCACCGGCACTGTCAAAGTGAATGTCGCGAAGAAGCAGATCACATTCACCAAGAGCGACTACAAATGGCGCGCGAGCAACGACGAAACTCCGACCGAGGTCAAGTCCGACGGTGAGATCGTCTTCACCTACGACGGCAAGGAGCATGGAATTGAAGCTTACTGCGATAATTCCGCGATTGCAGACGATGTCGAGATCGTATATGATTCCGGCGAACGCAGCTTCACCAGCAGCAAGGGTTCTACTGTCACGGCACATGTCGAGGTAAAAGACAAGAAGAACTACGAACTCGATGGAGGCCCGAACATTCAGTCCGGCTTCATTCGGATTCTCCCCATCGTCGTTAACTATGATGGCGAATATACACATTCTGTGGACGTCTGCTACACAACGTCCAGTGTGGATATTCCGCTCAGCGCGTTCGGTCTGCCTGATGAAGTCCTCAATGATACGAACAACAAGTACTGGATGAGAACCGACGCTGTTGTCGTAGATGAAGGCGATGTCATCTCCGGTACGCCGACAGCCTTTGACGATACCACGCTTACATTGACGCTGAACCTCAAGAACAGCCTGACGAAGGCAGACGCAAACAAGACCGCAACCGTCACGCTCGGCCTGAAGGTCAACAACTACGAGACGATCAACCCCGGCGTAGAGGAGATCGCAGGCGGAGAGGACAAACTCTTCATCCTGAAGCTGAACGTCAAGATCATCGAAAAAGAAGACGCCGGTCTGGAAGTCTTCGGAATCCCCGAGACGATGGTCTATGGCGATACAGTGAGAGCAGGATCTCCGGACGGCTACTATCATACGGTCAAAAAAGAGGGCAAAAATGCTACATTCTCCGCAATGATAAGCGATATTGCGGTCGTTGCCTTTGACGATGACGAAGGCCTTGCGGCAAAGGGCGTTGGTACTGCTACGATCACCTGCACATATGAATCCGACACCACCTTCGCTACAAAGACATTCACGATCAATGTTACCCCCAAGGGTCTGACCGCCAACGTTTCGCACGACCCCATCACTTACGGCGATGAGGCTCCGGCCGACGGTTACACCGTCACCTTTAGCGGTCTTCTGACCGGCGATGAAATCACGGATACCGATTACACCGTTGGCACGGAATATAAACAGGGCAACCCTGCCGGAAAGTATAAGTTCACCGTCGCTCTGGACACCAATAAGGTCAAGAATTACACGATCAATACCGTCAATGGCGAACTTGTTGTCAACAAGAAAGAGCTGACGGACGACGCTGTGACGGTCACAGTTCTGGGCGAAACCCCGGTCTATGACGGCAGCGCAAAGGAACCGACCGTTGAAGTGAAATACGGCGAGACTCCTCTGGCCGCCGCTGACTACACGGTTTCCTATTCGAACAACGTCAACGCTGGCGTGAACACCGCAAGCGTCACTGTCACCAGCAACGACAATAGCAGCTATCAGTTCACCGCCACGAAGAACTTCACCATCGCGCAGGCTCCGATTTCCGGCGCTATAATCGCGAATATTCCCAGCGTGACCTACAACACCAAGGCCCATACCCCCGATGTGACTGTCACGTTTAACGGCAGCCCGCTCACCGATGCGGACTACACCGTTTCTTACAGCGAGGATTGCATCAACGCCGGCACCGTCACCGTTACCGTCACCGCCAAGGAAAACGGCAACTTCACCGGCATGAAGACCACGACCTTTGAGATTAAGAAGGCCAACCTGACCCTGAGCCCCTACACCATCTCCAAGCTCTGCACCGAGACTGAGGCGACGACTGAGACGCTCCCGTCCGACTTCTTCCTCGCTGGCGAGACGGAAACCGGCTTCTCCATCGCGCTCTCCGTCAGGAATGTTCTCGATATCTTCGCAAAGGAGCCTGAGGTTGTTTCCGGTGAAAACAAGATCACCTATCAGCTGAACGGTAAGGTCGGCGAAGCCAGCTATTTCGTCACGGTCACGCCGGTTTCCCACAACTATAATGTCGGCGAATATGATCTGAAGATCGAGACGTACGACAGAACCAACATCTCCGGCAGCATCAGCTTCCCGGACGGCTCCGCTGTCTACACCGGCTCCGGCATCGCCTACGAGCGCGCAACGCTCAACGGCAATTCCTTCAACATGACCTACAGCTACAAGCCGACCTCGACCGGCGCGACGCTTGACGCGAAGGGCCTCCCGCTGACCGTCGGCACCTACACCGTCACCGCAGCCTACTCTGATGCCAACAGCTACGGCACTGCACAGGCGACCTTCACCATCACCAGGGCCACCCCGACCGGCACGCCCGGCTACACGAAGCTCGAATCGAGCGGCAAGACCCTTGCCGACGCCAAGCTCACCGTCGGCACCATCCGCCCGGCTGGCACCATCGCGTGGGATCTGCCTCTCACGACCGTACTTGAGGACGGCAAGGCATACGCATGGACGTTCACCCCGAACGACACGCACAACTACACCATCCTCACCGGCACGCTCGTTCCCTATGTCGACGACGGCATGGATTACATCCCCGGCGTGATCGGCGGCAATACGGGCAGCTTCAACTTCCATGACGTGAGCCGCCTTGACTACTTCTACGACGCTGTCAAGTGGGCCGCAGAAAACGGCATCGCCTCCGGCACGGGCCGCTACACCTTCTCGCCCAACGCCGTCTGCACCCGCGCACAGACCGTCACCTTCCTCTGGCGCGCAGCCGGTTCCCCGCTGCCCAGATACCGCGTCTGCCCGTTCACCGATGTGAACCCGCGCGACTACTACTATGACGCAGTCCTCTGGGCCGTTGAGCAGGGCATCACCACCGGCCTCAATGCCGCCACCTTCGGGCCTGACGTAACGGTCACCCGCGGCCAGGTCGCAACGTTCCTCTACCGCGCCGCCTCCGCCGCCAAGCCCAACACGTTCAACCCCTTCACGGATGTCAAGACCACGGCGTACAACTACGGCGCCATCCTCTGGGCCTATGACAACCGCATCACCACCGGCACCAGCGACACGACCTTCAGCCCGGACGCCTACTGCACCCGCGCCCAGATCGTGACCTTCCTGTACAGATACTATCAGGGCCGCTGAACAAATTTAAACGGGGCTGCAGCGAGAAATCGCTGCAGCCCCGTCAGCTTTTCAAAGCCCCCGCGTTCTGAACACTTCTGCGTATGGATCAGGAGTAAAACAGGCACGCATTTGCCGAATAGGCGTGTCTTGCAAAGTGCGTCACATCATGTTACGATATAACGCAATGTGATAAAAAAGTGTATATGGCTGCGCTGTAAATGGAGGATGCCGGTATGGAAATCAGAGCATATACGGAATATAACGAGGCGGAGATCCTTGGATTGTATGCAAGCGTGGGCTGGACTGCCTACACGGACGATCCGGCGGCGCTGCGAAACGGCTTTGCAAATTCGCTTCTGACGCTGGCGGCCTATGAGGAGGCAGCGCTTGCAGGACTGATCCGCGTGGTAGGGGATGGACATACAATCGTTTTTGTGCAGGATATTCTGGTGCGTCCTCAATTTCAGCGGCGCGGCATCGGTTCGGTGCTGCTTCAGGCTGTCCTGAACCGATATGCCGGTGTGCGGCAGATCGAGCTTTTTACGGACGATACACCGGAAACCGCAGCGTTTTATCGATCAATGGGCTTCCGGGAGCTGACAGAGCTTGGCTGCCGCGGATTTATGAAAATTTGAAACAGAGCGGCGGAGCGGACATTACAGCTTATGAGGACGGCATTGCGCGCCGCTGCAGCTTCAACACCAACCGCCCAAACGTCGGAAGGCCCTGCTTTCGCAGGGCCTTCCGACGTTGCTTGCAGGATCTCTGTTTCATGACAAGATAAACCGGTCAGCGGCTTTTTAGCATATGACGGCGGCCCGCAGGTTTTCCTGCGGGCCGCCGTCAACACAAATGAAAAGAGGAATCACGAAATATGCTTTATAATTGTATCCAGCCGCCGCTTCTGCGTCTCCATATGAGCCGGAAGGACATTGCCGAACCGTTCGTTTGAGCGCATTATACGCGCGCCGCAGGCAAATGTCAAGCGCTGCATGGGAAAAAGCAATATTAGAATTTCTGAAGGCAGTGTTCAGCAATATGAATAAATCAAACGGGCAAAAATTGTTGACATTAACGATATACATCACTAAAATAAATAGAAATTCTTTTATAAAGACATATGTATATGATGCGAGGACATATTGGGCGGGCGTTCGCATTCCCGGAGAATATGCAGCGTGAAGCGGCACAGGCTTTACAGCGGAAGAGGGGACAGGAAAGCATGGAACAGGTACATCAGCAGCGATTCACCGAACAGGAAAGCCAGCATGATGCCTGCGGGATCGGCGCCGTTGTCAATATCAGCGGACAGAGAACGCATCGGGCAGTAGATGACGCGCTGAAGATCGTCGAAAAGCTTGAACACCGCACCGGCAAGGACGCCGATGGCACTACCGGCGATGGCGTCGGCATTATGACGCAGCTTCCGTATGCCTTTTTTGAAAAAACAGCGCGGCAGGCGGGAAAACCGCTTCCGGAAGCGGGCGATTACGGCGTCGCCATGATCTTTTTTCCGCAGGATCCGCTCAAACGTATGCGCAGCCGAAAGCTGCTGGAGATGATCCTGTCGCGCGAAGGGCTGGGGCTGCTGTTCTGGCGGGATGTGCCGGTCTGTCCGGAGATTCTGAGCGAAAAAGCGCGGAGCAGTATGCCTGCGATCGCGCAGTGCTTTATCCGCCGCCCGGAAAAGACCGCGCGCGGCCTGGATTTTGACCGAAAACTGTATCTGGCCCGGCGCGAGTACGAGCATTCCGTCTCCGGCACCTACGTCGTATCGATGTCCAGCCGGACGATCGTATACAAGGGGCTGTTTCTGGTCTGGCAGCTGCGGAAATTCTATCCGGATCTGCAGGACGCGGATTTTGCCTCTGCACTTGCGCTCGTGCATTCCCGCTTCTCCACCAACACCACGCCCTCGTGGAAGCGGGCGCATCCCAACCGCATCATTCTTCACAACGGCGAGATCAACACCATCCGCGGCAACATCAACCGAATGCTTGCCCGCGAGGAGACGATGGCCTCTCCGGTTCTGGGCGAGGAGATCGCCAGAGTCTATCCTGTCGTGGAGACGGACGGCTCTGATTCGTCCATGCTGGACAACACACTGGAATTTCTCATGTACAGCGGCATCGAGCTGCCAAAGGCCGTGATGCTGTGCATCCCGGAGCCGTGGGGACGGGATAAGAATATGTCCCGGGAAAAGCGCGATATGTTCCACTATTACGCCTCCATGATGGAGCCGTGGGACGGCCCGGCAGCTATCCTCTTCTCCGACGGCGAGCAGGTCGGCGCTGTGCTTGACCGCAACGGCCTGCGCCCGGCACGCTATCTGGTCACAAACGACGGCTATCTGATTCTGGCCTCAGAGGTCGGCGCGCTGCCGATCCCGCCGGAGCGGATCGTCCGCAAATCCCGCCTGCAGCCGGGGAAAATGCTTCTGGTCGATACCCGGACCGGCACCGTTCTGGAAGACCGGGAACTCAAGCACCGTTACGCAGCGGAGCATCCCTATGGCGAGTGGCTCGATCAGGAGCTGCTGCAGCTGGCGGATATTCCGATTCCAAACCGGAAGGTTCCGGAATACACGGCGCTGGAGCGCAGCCGCCTGTATAAGATCTTCGGCTATACCTATGACGAGATCCACTCAGCCATATTGCCCATGGCGAAAAACGGCACGGAACCGACCGCCTCCATGGGGGCGGATATCCCGCTGGCCGTCCTGTCAGAAAAGCATCAGCCGCTGTTCTATTACTTCAAGCAGATGTTTGCGCAGGTCACGAACCCGCCGATCGACGCGCTGCGCGAGGCCATCGTTACTGACACGACCGTCTACGCAGGTTCCGACGGCAATCTTCTTTCCGACTGTGCGGAAAACTGCCGCGTCCTGCAGATCAACAATCCCGTTCTGACCAGCCGGGATCTCATGAAGATCGAAGGGCTTCATATGCCGGGACTTCAGGCGAAGAAGGTCTCGCTGCTGTATTATAAGAATGCCTCGCTTGCGCTTGCGCTCGACCGGCTGTTTGTCGCCTGTGATAAGGCGTATTACGCCGGGGCAAATATCCTCATTCTCTCCGACCGCGGTGTGGATGAGAACCACATCGCCATCCCGTCTTTGCTGGCAGTGTCCGCCGTGCAGCAGTATCTTGTCCGCACGAAAAAGCGCACGGCGATCTCCCTGATCCTTGAGAGCGCCGAGCCGCGCGACGTGCACCATTTCGCCACGCTCTTCGGCTACGGCGCAAGCGCGGTCAATCCCTATCTCGCGCAGGACTGCATCGGCGAGCTCGTCGCCGAAGGGGCGCTCAACAAGGACTACTATGCCGCGGTCGATGCCTATGATCAGGCCATTCTGGACGGCGTGATGCGGATCGCATCCAAAATGGGCATTTCCAGTATGCAGTCGTATGAGGGCGCACAGATTTTTGAGGCCGTCGGCATCTGCAGGGATGTCGTGGACCGGTATTTCACAAACACGGTCAGCCGCGTCGGCGGCGTCGGCCTGCAGGAGATGAACGACGCTGTTGTCTGGCGGCATGACCGGGCGTTTGACCCGATGGATCTGACCGTCGATCTGACTGTTGATTCCTCCGGCTTCCACAAGCTCCGCTCCGGCGGCGATATGGAAGATCATATGTATAATCCGATGACCATCCTGACGCTGCAGAAGGCCGTCCGCACCGGTGATTTTGCGTGCTTCCGCAGGTACTCCGCCATGGTCGACGATGAATTGCTGCCGCATACGCTGCGCGGTCTGCTCGGGTTCCGGTTTGACGAGACAAAGGCAATTCCGCTGGGCGAGGTCGAGCCAGCCTCCAGCATCGTCAAACGCTTCAAAACCGGCGCCATGTCCTACGGCTCCATCTCCGAAGAAGCGCACCGCTGCCTTGCCATTGCGATGAATCGCCTGGGCGGAAAGTCCAACTCCGGCGAGGGCGGGGAGGAACCCGCGAGACTCGGTACGGAGGAAAACTCCGCCATCAAGCAGGTCGCTTCAGGCCGGTTCGGCGTTACAAGCGAGTATCTTGTAAGTGCAAGCGAGATCCAGATCAAGCTGGCGCAGGGCGCCAAGCCCGGTGAGGGCGGCCATCTGCCCGGCAGCAAGGTCTGGCCGTGGATCGCGCGCACGCGGCATTCCACGCCCGGTGTGGCGCTCATCTCACCGCCGCCGCACCATGATATCTACTCGATCGAGGATCTGGCACAGCTGATCTACGATCTGAAATGCGCCAACGAAAACGCTGATATTTCCGTCAAGCTCGTCTCCGAGGCGGGCGTTGGTACCATTGCCGCAGGCGTTGCCAAGGCAGGCGCGCAGACGGTGCTCATTTCCGGCTATGACGGCGGAACCGGCGCGGCCCCGCGCAGTTCCATTTACAATGCCGGCCTTCCGTGGGAGCTTGGTCTGGCCGAAGCGCACCAGAGCCTCATTGCCAACGGTCTGCGCGGCCGTGTGCGCCTCGAAACAGACGGCAAGCTTATGACCGGCCGCGATGTGGCAATCGCCTGTATGCTCGGCGCGGAGGAGTTCGGATTTGCAACCGCGCCGCTGGTGTGCCTCGGCTGCGTCATGATGCGCGTGTGCAATCTTGATACCTGCCCGATGGGCATCGCGACCCAGAGACCGGAGCTGCGGAAAAACTTCTGCGGCAAGCCGGAGTATGTCATGCACTTTATGGAGTTTGTCGCACAGGAGCTGCGCATGATCATGGCGAAGCTCGGCGTGCGCACGGTCGACGAGCTGGTCGGTCATACGGAGTATCTGCACATCCTGCCGCATCAGATCACGCAGCGCGCCGCGATGGTAGACGTCTCCGGCATTCTGGCCCGCTGCGGCGAGGAAAACTGCCATTATGATCCGGTACAGCGGTTCGATTTCAAGCTGGATACGACGCTGGATAAGCAGGTGCTTTTGCCGCTGCTTCCGAAAAAGGGAAAACCGGCTGTCCCAAAGCGCTGCACTGTTGATATTTCCTGTTCTGATCGTGCATTCGGCACGCTCTTCGGCGCGGAGATCACGCGCCGCTGGGGCAGCACGCTGGAGGATGATACTTATCAGATCCACTGCCGCGGCGGCGCCGGGCAGTCATTCGGCGCGTTTTTGCCGAAGGGCGTAACGCTTTCGCTCGAGGGCGACAGCAACGACTACTTCGGCAAGGGCCTTTCCGGCGGCAGACTGGTCGTTTTTGCGGATCGGGCCAGCACGTTTGAGCCTGCCGACAACGTCATCATCGGCAATGTCGCGCTCTACGGTGCAACAAGCGGCAGCGCCTTTATTTCCGGTATTGCGGGCGAACGCTTCTGCGTGCGCAATTCCGGCGCGACCGCCGTTGTGGAGGGCGTCGGCGACCACGGCTGTGAATATATGACGGGCGGCACGGTCGTCGTTCTGGGGCCTACCGGTCGGAACTTTGCCGCCGGGATGTCGGGCGGCGTTGCCTATGTGCTGGACCCGGAGCATAAGTTTTATCTGCGCGTCAACAAGGAGCTTGTCTCCGTCGAGGCCGTTACACAGAAGCAGGACATTTCCTGTCTCCGGGAGCTTCTGCAGCGCCATGTGGCGCTGACCGGCTCAAAAAAAGGCCGCGCCATTCTCGAACACTTCAACGAGCGGCTTGCGGATTTCAAAAAGATCATTCCGTATGACTACAGCCATATGCTGCAGCTGATCGGCCGGTATGAGGCAGCCGGTATGACGCGGGATGAGGCAGAACTTGAAGCGTTTTTGAAGCGGGAGGAATAAAGTCATGGGAAAACCGACTGGATTTCTGGATTATACGCGCGTGAACTGTCCGAGCCGTGACGCGGCGGCGCGCACAGGCGACTATGCGCCGGTCGAGCTGCCGCTGTCTGAACGGAACCGCCGCCGGCAGTCCGGCCGCTGCATGGACTGCGGCGTGCCGTTCTGCCAGGCAGGCGCGTCGTTTGAGGGCGTGCTGCTCGGCTGCCCGCTGCATAACCTGATCCCGGAGTGGAACGATCTTCTATGGAACGGAAATTATGAGGGTGCGCTGCAGAGGCTGCTGAAGACAAGCCCCTTCCCGGAGTTTACAGGCCGGGTCTGCCCGGCGTTGTGTGAAAGAGCCTGCGTCTGCGGCCAGGTGTCCGAGCCGGTCACGATCCGGGAAAACGAGCTTTCCATCATCGAGTATGGCTTTGAAAACGACCTGATGCAGCCCATGCCGTCCGCTGCGCGTTCGGATAAAAAAATCGCGGTGATCGGCTCCGGCCCGGCCGGACTTTCCGCAGCTTACTATCTCAATCGCCGCGGCCATCATGTGACGGTTTTTGAAAAAGACCCGCTTCCGGGCGGGCTTCTGACCTATGGCATCCCGGAAATGAAGCTGCCGAAGCAGATCGTTGCCCGCCGCGTTTCGCTCATGGAGCGCGAGGGCGTCAGCTTCCGGACAAGCTGCCGTGTGGGGCAGCAGATCAGCCCGGAGGAACTGGCCGCACAGTTTGACCTTGTGATCTTCTGCTGCGGCGCGCAGCAGCCGCGGCCGCTGCCGTTTGCCGAAACGGCCGGTGTTTTCTACGCGCTCGATTATCTGCGCGCCTCGGCGCAGTCGCTGCTTGAAAAAACAGAACCCGCCGTAACGGCGTCCGGCAGGCAGGTCGTGCTGGTCGGTGCGGGCGACAGCGCTTCAGACTGCATCTCCGTTGCGCTGCGGCAGGGCTGCCGGTCCATCACGCAGCTGATCCGCAAGCCGCGTACGGAGCAGACAGAAAAACGCGACCATGCGCACGAGGAGGCGGAGGCTGTCTTCGGCGCGGATATCCGGCGCTATGAGACGCAGATCGAACGGCTTGTCTGCGGCGATGACGGCTCTGTAAACGCGGTGATCCTGCAGGGGAGCGGCGAACAGCTGCCCTGCGATCTGCTGCTGCTTGCCTCCGGCTTTTCCGGGTGTGAACCGGCGTCTGTGGATGCGTATGAGGCTGTCCGGAAGACCGGCGTGCCGGCCCTGACAGCAGGCGATATGGCGTCCGGCGTGTCGCTCGTCGTGCTGGCTATTGCCAGCGGCAAACAGGCCGCTGCGCAGGCGGACGCAAGTCTTATGGGCTACACCAATATTCTTTGAACACGATACGAAAGGATGTGCTTACTATGAGCAGGAAAAGAAGTCTCGGTGTGATCGGGCTTGGCCATGTGGGCGCGCACGTCGCGTATGCACTGGCTGTACAGGGCATCCGCCGCAATATGCAGCATCTCAAGGAACTATAAAAAACCGTTCAGACAGGAGGCTATGACGATGAACATCAGCATGACAAAAACAACGCATCCCGGCAAGCTGCCGCCCGCCGACCGGCTCGGCTTCGGCTCCGTATTCACGGACCATATGTTTCTGATGAATTATACAGACCGGGAGGGGTGGCACAACGCGCGCATCGTACCCTTCGGGCCGATCAGCATTTCTCCGGCGGCAAGCGTTCTGCATTACGGCACGGAGGTCTTCGAGGGACTGAAGGCGTACCGCCGCCCGGATGGAGCGGTGCAGCTGTTCAGACCCTGGGAAAACGTCGCACGGCTGAACCGCTCCTGCGACCGGCTGGGCCTGCCGCGCATCGATGAGCGCGACGGCCTGCAGGCGATCCGGGAGCTGGTAAAGATGGATGCCGCGTGGGTCCCGTCTGCACCCGGCACGTCGCTCTATATCCGCCCCTTCCTGTATTCGACAGACCCGACGCTTGCCCTGCATGGCGTGCATGAGGCGACATTTGCAATCATTCTGTCTCCGTCGGGAAGCTATTTCTCAGACGGCCTGAAGCCTGTGACGATCATGGTCGAGACGGAGGACGTGCGTGCGGTGCGCGGCGGAACGGGCGAGGCCAAATGCGGCGGCAACTACGCCGCAGCCAACCGCGCGGGCGATAAGGCGCTGGAAAAAGGCTATTCGCAGGTCCTGTGGCTGGACGGCGTGGAGCGTAAATACGTGGAAGAGGGCGGCGGCATGAACGTCATGTTCAAGATCGCCGGAACCGTCGTCACGCCGATGCTGACAGGCTCGATTCTGCCGGGCATTACCAGAAAGTCCTGCATCGAGCTGCTGAAGAGCTGGGGCGTTCCGGTCGAGGAGCGGCTGCTCAGCGTGGACGAGCTGTTCGAGGCTGCCAAAAACGGCACGCTGGAGGAAGCGTGGTGCGTCGGCACCGCAGCCGTCATTTCGCCCATCGGGGAGCTGGCATGGAACGAAGAAACGTTCGAGGTCAACCAGAACCGGATCGGCGCGCTGTCACAGAGACTCTACGACGAGCTGACTGGCATCCAGTGGGGCACCCGGCCAGACCCCTTCGGCTGGACCTGCGTTGTATAACCGCAGACTGCCTTTTAAGAAAATGTAGGCCTGTGCCTTCAGGTACACGTGTCACAGCCGAAAAAGAACACCTGCTCCAGATGCGGCTGTGCGCCGCTCTTCGGATCCCGTTCCATACGGATCACATCGCGCATATATGTGCGCCAGCGTGCGCTGACAGGCGCGTCCTTCTGCACGGCAAGCGCTGTTTGCAGATCGTCACATTCGTAATATCCGAAAAGCGTATCGCCTGCCTGCCAGATCGAATAGTTCCGGATCCCGGCGCGGCGGAACATCTCCAGCATCTCCGGCCAGATCTCGTCATGCCGCCTGCCGGAGCAGTTCCGGCAGGCGGTATTTTATCACGCGCCAGATACAGGAAAGCGCTGCCGGAAAGATGGGCAATTTCGCAGCGCAGGCAAGGAATACGGGAAAAAGCACCTGCGCGGACTGCTTCAGGGCGGTGCAGCTCCATGCAGAGCGGACTTTCCGGTGACTGTACCCTCCGGCAGCGAAATGCACAAATCTGCAAGGAAGAATTCTGCGCAAATAGAGATTGTGCTGCATGGATATTTTCAAAAAAGTCGCTATAATACAAATAAGAACGCCGCTCTCCATTCACCTGCCGAAAACAGAGGGGTATAATCAAACTGCGAATGGAACTTCGCAGAGATTACGAAGCAGGAGGAAAAACAATGAAAAAGAGTGTTTCAAAATGGATCGCATTGCTGCTGTCCGTCGTTATGATCGTGATGTGCGCGGCAGGGTGCAGCAAGACCCAGACGCAGGAGACCGCGACGGACGATACCACAGACGCGCCCGCACAGACAGCCGATACGCCGGCGCAGGCAGACGAACCGGAACAGACAGACGCGCCTGAGCAGGCTGAACCGGTCACTATCACGTTCTGGCATACCTACGGCGACAGCGAGGAAGCGCAGTTTCTGAACGTCGTTATGCCGCTTTGGGAATCGCTTCATCCCGAGATCAAGGTCGAGGCTGTCCGTCAGGACAGCAGCCAGTACCACCAGATGATCGTGACCTCCTTCGGCACCGGTATGAGCCCGGACGTGGCCCGTGTGGACATTGCCAATATTGCGGCCTATGCCAAGCAGGGCGGTCTGGCCGCGCTGAGCGATTACCCGGACTTCGCAGAGCTTTCCGCATCGTATCTGGATGCACCGCTTTCGACCAATCTCTATCAGGGCAAATATTACGGCCTGCCGCTGGATACCAACTGCAAGGCGGCCGTTGTCAACACCAACGTTCTCAAGGAGCTGGGGCTTGACGAGATCCCCGCTACCATGGAGGAGTTCATCGAGGCTGCCAAGACCCGCGGCACCTATTCCCTGAACGTTTCCGGCGTCGGCGACTGGGATATGTACCCGTATTTCTGGCTGTTCGGCGGCGTGCTGACCGACGACGGCTTCACCACGGCCAGCGGTTATCTGGACAGCGACGCCAGCATCGCAGCCATGCAGAAGATCGTGGAGCTGCACGACGAGAAGGTCCTTACCATCCGCGACGTGGACGGCTCCGTGGACGCATGGGACGGCATCAACAGCGAATACGCCATGTTCTTTGAAGGCCCGTGGTACTTCGGTTCTTACGAGGACAGCCTTTCCAAGGGCATCACCGCAGCGACCATTCCCACCTATGAAGGCCGCAGCGCGTCCGTGGTCGGCGGCGAGGATATCGCCGTGTTCGCCACCAGCGCGCACCCGGAGGCAGCCTATGAGTTTGCCAAGTTCATGACCTCCGAGGATGTGCAGCTTGCCATGCTCGAGGCCGGTCAGCTGCCGATCCTCAAGTCGCTGGTAAGCAGTGAGGCCGTCCAGAGCAACCCCGTCTGGTCTGTTTATATGCGGCAGATGGAATCGGCCAAGGCGCGCATTCCGTCCCCCAACAACTCCGCGATCCAGGAGATTTGGAGCGAAACGGTGACCAGCATCTTCGTCGATGGTGCGGATGTGGCGCAGGCGCTTCACGATGCGGCGGCTCGGATCAACGAGCAGCTCAGCTAGACCGCGTCTTACAGCAGGCCGCAGGACCCAACGGTTCTGCGGCCTTTTTGAGAAAGGAGGGGTATCCCTATGGTTTCTGCCGAAAAAGCCGGCCTGCGGGCTGGGCGGCCCGGTGCAGTCCGCAAGGGCGTGCGCGGCTGGCTCACGGCACTGCCGTTTATTCTGCCGGGGCTGATCCTGGTGGCGGTGTTCGTGCTCTATCCGCTGCTGTTTACGATCCGTATCGCGCTGTCCGATTATCAGATCGTGCAGGGAAACATCACGTTTATCGGTCTTGAGAATTTCAAAAAGGTTCTGTCCAGCGGCTCCCGGTTCTGGTATGCCTATAGGAACAACTTCCTTTACGCGCTCGTGACCGTCCCGTTTATCCTGCTGGGCGGTATGCTGTTCGCGTATCTGATCAACAATCTCAAACGCGGACAGGGCGTCTTCCGCGTGGGCTTTTATCTGCCGGTCATCACCTCATGGGTCATCGTCAGTCTGGTGTTCCAGTATATGTTCAATAATTCCAACCGCGGACTGATCAACTACATTCTCGTGGATGTGCTGCATATACTGGACGACTATGTGCCGTGGCTGCTGCGGGAGTGGTCCGGCAATGCGGCTATCTGGCTTATGGGCATCTGGAAAAACGTCGGCTGGTCCATGCTGATCTATCTGGCGGCGCTTCAGAGTATTCCGAAGGAACGCTATGAGGCGGCGGAGCTGGACGGTGCGGGACTCTGGGCCAGATTCCGGTATATCACCATGCCGAGCCTGCGGCCCACGACCTTCTATGTCATGGTAAACATGATCATCGGTTCATTCAACGTTTTTATTCAGGTCATGATGCTGACCGGCGGTAATCCGAACGGCAAAACGTCCACGCTGCAGTATCTGCTGTATGACAAGGCGTTCAATCAGTTCGCCTTCGGCGAGGCTTCCGCCATCGGCATGATCTCCGCCGTGACCATCGTGATCCTGACGGTGATTCTGAACCGGACGCTGAAGCTGAACAGCACAGAACAGGAGGGATAGGCTTGAAACACGTCAAAAGCAAAAAAGGGTCGGAGCTTCTGGGCCAGATCCTGCTGTGGGCGCTGCTGATCGGTGCACTGCTGGTCTTCTCTGTTCCGTTTTTCTTCATGATCAGCAATTCCTTCGAGGAATTCAGCTATGTGCTGCCATATCCGCCCAGACTGCTTCCGACCAGACTGGACTTTTCCGCGTATCAGCATATTCTGGAGCTGGAGATCTTTCCGACGGCGGTCTGGAACAGTGTCGTCAATACCTGTGTAACGGTCGTTCTTTCCGTATTCATCTCCACGCTCTCGGCCTACGGCTTCGCCCGTATCCAATTTCCGGGCCGGGACAAGCTCTTTGGAATTTATCTGTTTACGCTGATGATGCCGGGCTTTCTGAACATCATACCGCAGTTTCTGATTTTGAAGGGCATTCAGCTTCCAGGCCTGACAAACGGCCTGATCGGGACGCGTGCAGGTCTGATTCTGGTGTATGTAGCAACCAACGTCTGCGGACATACGTTTTTCCTGCGGAATTTCTTCCGAAGCCTGCCGGATTCTCTGTCTGAATCGGTCATTATCGACGGCGGCGGACACGGCACGATCTTTTTCAAAATCATGGTGCCCCTTTCCAAGCCGGCGATCGGCACGATGACCATCTTCGCGTTTCAGGGCTTCTGGGAGGAGTATTTTACCGCCAAGGTGCTCGTCGGCGCGGATGAGAAAATGATGACGCTCCCGCTGCTGCTGCAGCGGCTCAACGGGCAGTACGCCACGCGCTGGGAGTGGGTCTTTGCCGCGTCGATCCTTGCGCTGATCCCGGTCGTCGCGCTGTTTATTCTGTTCCAGCGAAAAATGGTCGTCGGCGGCCTGACACAGGGGGCGGTAAAGGGATGAAGCTGACCTGTGAATTTGACCGCGCGCAGTATCTGACAGGGCAGGAGATACGGCTGTACTTGCCGGAGGGAGCGAACGCGCCGCGCGTATGCGTATACCGGCTGGAAGCACCCATCGACTGCTCCGTGCGCCAAACCGGACGGACGCTGATCCTGCCGCCGCTGCCGGCCGGCAGCTACGGAATCACCGTCGAAGTCGGCTCTGCACAGTGGGAGGGTGCGTTCGACGTTGTGGAGGATTCCCGTCAGGTGACACGGTACGCTTTTTTATCGGATTTTACCGCTGCGGACACCGAAACGCAGGATGTGGACTGGCTCCGGCGGCTGCATTTTAACGCCGTACAGTTTTATGACTGGATGTACCGCCACGACATGCTGCTGCCGCCGCAGGAGCGGTATCTCGATCCCATGGGCAGGGAAACCGACCTTGCCGCGATCCGCGCGAAGATCGCCGCCTGCAAGGCTGCCGGGATCCGGCCCATTGCCTACGGCGCTGTCTATGCCGCTGCAAAGGAGCTGTTTGCAGAGCATCCGGAATGGGCCATGTATACCATGGACGGGCAGGCGATGACCTTCGCCGGGTGGCTCTATTACATGAATATCGCGCCAAGCTGCGGCTGGTCGGAGCATATTCTGGCAGAATTCCGAAAGGCCGTCGCCTTTGGCTTTTCCGGGATCCATATGGACACCTACGGCTTTCCAAAGCAGGTCTGGGACGCGGAGCGGCGTCCGGTCGAGCTGACCGACGCGCTTCCGAAGCTGATCGACCGGGCAGCGGAGGCAGTTCGGAAGGAAGACCCTGCCGCAGGCGTGATCTTCAACGCCGTCAACAACTGGCCGATGGAGGCGGTAGCCGGAACGAAGCAGGACGCAGTCTACATCGAGGTCTGGCCGCCGAACGACCGCTATTACGATCTGTATACGCTGATCCGGGAGGCGCGGCTGTGCTCCGGAAAGCAGGTGGTGCTTGCGGCCTATCTGCATCCGTTCCAGCAGGCGGACACGGACGGCGCGGAACGGGCGTTCCGCCTGTCCTGGGCCGCGATCAGCGCTGCCGGCGGCACACAGCTGGTGCTGGGCGAAAATAAAGCCGCCCTGCAGGACAGCTACTATGCAAACTACGCTTCTCTCCGAGCAGTCTTTTTGCCCGTCGTGCAGCGGTACTGCGATTTTCTGGTGCGCTATGCCGCGCTTTTGTATCTGGACGCCGGTATGGACATCGGACGCACTGCGGCCGGCGGCATCAACGAGGATATTCAGTTCGAAGCGGAAGACTGCGTTTTTTCCACGGACGCGGAGGCGGATAGCGTCTGGAGCATGATCCGGGAAAGTGGGAGCCGCCTGGACATTCAGCTTATCAACCTGCGCGGGAACAACGCGCGGTGGAACGAGGCAAAGGCCGCGCCGAAGGCCGCGGAGAACATCCGGATCCATGTGCGGCTCGACCGGCCGATCACCGGTGCGTTTGCCGCTTCGCCGGACGGCGAAAGCCTGTGCGCGGAGCGTCTGCCGCTGACCTGCCGGCAGACGCCGCAGGGGCGGATCTATACGGCAGAGCTTGCGCGGCTGGATTATTGGGCCGCAGTCTGGTTTACAATGGGGGAAGAACGATGCTGATATCCTACAATGCAGATCTGCTCCCGAAGGTGCGGATGCTGGGACAGATCCGGTATAACGAGCCGTGGATCCATTTTTCCCGCTGCATCAACGAATGGGTCCTGTATGTGATCCGGGACGGGAATCTGTATTTGCAGGAGGACGGCGTCCGTTATCATCTGAGCGCGGGAGATTTCTTCCTGCTGGAGCCGGGCCTTCCGCATGAGGGCTATCAGAAGGCCGCCTGCGACTATTATTACGCGCATTTCACACATCCGGATATGCACCGGGCCGCAGACGACCGGCAGGCGATGGCGCTGCTGGCGGAAAAACGGCGGCAAAGTCTGGTCGGCTATAATTTGGATGCCTGCGATCCCACGGCTCCGGAGACATGCCTGCCGAAGCAGTTCCATCTGACCGGCGGGGAATTCAAATCCCAGCTGCACGCGGCAGTAGAATGCTATGACAGCCGGGAGGACGACTATAAGCGCCGGGCGTCCGCCCTGCTGCACAGCTTTCTGCTTCAGACGGCGCACGAGCATCTGCTTGCAAGAAACAGCGCACAGGGACGGAAGATCCGAAAGTCCGACGTGATCGCGGAGCAGCTTCTGCGCTATCTGAATCAGAACTATACTAAACATCTGACCAGCCGGGAGATCGAGGAGCTGTTCGAGGGAAACTTTGATTATCTGAACCGGGTGTTTTCCTCTCTGACCGGCTCGCCGGTGTTTGCCTATCTCAACATTTTGCGGATCAACAACGCAAAGCAGCTGATCTCCACGACAGATCTGCCGTTTTCGGAGATCGCGTATCTGGTTGGGATCGAGGATCGATACTATTTTTCCAAGCTGTTTCGGAAAATGACCGGCATGAGCCCGACGGAATACTACAAGGAGGTCAGAAGCTGATACGATGCAGGAGCGAAAAGAAGAAAATGCAATGTGTGCGGCATGGTGGAAGGAGCGGGTATTTTACCAGATCTATCCGCGCAGCTTTCAGGATTCCAACGGCGACGGGATCGGGGATATCCCCGGCATCATCTCCCGGCTGGATTATCTGAAATGGCTGGGCGTCGGCGCGGTCTGGCTGTGCCCAGTGTATGATTCTCCGAATGCGGACATGGGATATGATATCCGTGATTACGAAAAAATCATGTCCGAATTTGGGACAATGGAGGATTTTGATACGCTTCTGCGGGAAATGCACAAGCGGGACATCAAGCTGGTGATGGATCTCGTCGTGAATCACTCCTCCGATGAACACCCATGGTTCGTGGAATCGCGAAAGAGCTTGGACAATCCCTACCGGGACTACTATATCTGGCGCGACGGCAAAAACGGAAAGGAGCCGAACAACTGGTCGTCCTTCTTTACGCCGTCGGCGTGGAGCTACGATGAGAAAACCGGCCAATGGTACCTGCATCTGTTCAGTGAAAAGCAGCCGGATCTGAACTGGGAGAATCCAAAGCTCCGGGAGGCGGTCTATGCCATGATGAATCGCTGGTTTGACCGCGGCGTAGACGGCTTTCGGATGGACGTGATCAGTTTAATTGCAAAAGCGCCCGGTCTGCCGGACGGGCAGGGCAGCGGGTATGTGTTCACGCCGGAGCAGTTCGCATTCCAGCCGAAGCTGCACGAGTATCTGCGGGAAATGCGCCGCCGCTGCTTTGATGGAAGAGACTGCATGTGCGTGGGCGAAACGACCTTCGTAACGCCGGAGAATGCAAACTCCGTTGTCGGCGACGGCCGGGAGCTGGATCTGCTGTTTCAGTTTGATTTTATGGATCTCGACGGCTGTGACGGAAAATGGAATGTGATCCCGTTTGACCTGAGAAAATTCAAGCAGCTTCTCGTGCGCTGGCAGAAGGCAATCGACTGGAACACCCTGTTCTGGGGCAACCACGATCAGCCGCGGGCCGTGTCGCGGTTTGGCTCCGACGCTTCGGAGGCGCTGCGCGTCCGGAGTGCGAAGATGCTGGCGGCGGCTATGTATCTGCTGCGCGGAACGCCGTTTTTGTATCAGGGCGAGGAGATCGGTATGACAAATTTCCCGTTCCGGGACGAGACGCAGCTCCGCGATGTGGAGAGCCTCAATCTGCTCGCGCAGGCCCGGAAGGACGGACGGGAAGTCTGGGCGTGGAACGGCATCCGCAAAAAAGGCCGCGATAACGCGCGTACGCCCATGCAGTGGGATGCTTCCGCCAACGCGGGCTTCACAGCCGGAACGCCGTGGATCGATGTGAATCCGAACTACCGGCAGATCAACGTGCACGAAGCGCAGGCAGACCCGGATTCGATCCTGCACTTCTACCGGAGGCTGCTGGCGCTGCGGCAAAGCTCAGATGCGCTGCGCAGCGGGACGTTCCGCCTGCTCCTGCCGGAGCACCCGCAGCTTCTTGCCTATGAACGCGCCTGCGGCAAAGAGCGTATCCGTGTATGCTGCAATTTCAGCGGCGCGTCTGCCGCGCTTCCGACGGAAATGCAGGGCGACTGTCTCCTCAGCGACGGCGTTGAGAACGGCCGGATGGAGCCATACGGTCTATTTTGTGTGCAGCTTCTGCACCGCTGATCATCTCTGAGCAAAATAGAACCCGTACGCGAAAAACACAAAGGGCGGCGGAGAGGATACCAAGCATACCAGAAAATGCGTGGCATGAGCTATCAGGAGGTGCTGCGAACGAACGGTCAGATCTCATTCCCGGAGGTTCTGCGTCAGCAGAATCGGCTCTGAGGTTGCAGCAAAAGGCAGCTTGCAAGCCTAAATACTTGCAAGCTGCCTTCTAAAAAATCCATGCTTTACTGCACCCGGTACCCAGCTAGAATCAGACTGACAATCACCTGCCAGAAATCGTGTTCCTCCGCGCGGTAGTATCGGCTGTCCGAAATCTCGTGAAAAGACACGATGCGGTTTATTTCATCCAGCCAGGCTTCATTTTGCATACACTTCGA
>ENA-USUJ01000507-USUJ01000507.1-human-gut-metagenome-genome-assembly--contig:-NODE-507-length-34769-cov-11.277989_pt1 | contig 34769 bp, 23 predicted proteins | sample MGYA00250061_ERZ773398 | MGnify/ENA primary metagenome ERZ773398 (study PRJEB29103, sample SAMN06111992) | human gut metagenome | biome: human gut; feature: ankylosing spondylitis patient; material... | reverse complement strand
TAACGGGGCTTCTATGTGTTCGCAAATAAAAAGCCGGTCTTTAGAATTTCGGTTTCATGCCCAGATTATACATGATGAATCCGTAAATGTCGGCTTGCTCTTCCAGTACTTTTGCCATAGGTTTGCCTGCACCGTGCCCGGCTTTGCTGTCGATGCGGATCAAGGTCGGATTGGTCCCGTCATTGTCGGCTTGCAGGGTAGCGGCAAACTTGAATGAGTGGGCGGGGACTACCCGGTCGTCATGGTCGGCAGTGGTTACCAGAGTTGCCGGATATTTTGTGCCCGGTTTCAGGTTGTGCAATGGAGAGTAACCTCTGAGGTATTCGAACATCTCCTTGCTGTCTTCACTGGTGCCGTAATCGCTGGCCCAGTTCCAGCCGATGGTAAACTTGTGGTAGCGGAGCATATCCATCACACCCACTTGCGGGATGGCTACGCGGAAGAGGTCGGGACGCTGCGTCATACAGGCGCCTACCAACAGACCGCCGTTGGAACCGCCGACAATCGCTATCTTGTCTTTATCGGTGTATTTCTGGCTGATGAGATATTCAGCGGCCGAGATGAAGTCGTCGAACACGTTCTGTTTCTGCATTTTGGTTCCGGCTACGTGCCACTCCTCACCGTATTCGCTGCCGCCACGCAGGTTGACTTGGGCATAGATACCGCCGTTTTCGAGGAACGGGATACGGTTGGAACTGAAGCCCGGATTGAGACTGATACCGAAACCTCCGTACCCGTAGAGGAATACCGGATTTTTGCCGTCTTTCTTCAAGTCCTTCTTATAAGTAAGGAACATCGGAATCTTCACACCGTCCTTGCTGGGGAAAAACACCTGTTCCGTTACGAAGTCGTCCGAGTTGAACTGCACTTTCGGGGCACGGTACAGTTCGTAGCTGTTCTTGTCCATATCATATTTATAGGTAGCGCCGGGAATGGTGAACGAGGTAAATCCGAAGAAGCATTCCTTGTCGTCCTTGTTGCCGCTGAATCCTACCGAACCGAGCGAGGGCAGTTCGATTTCCTGCAACTGCTTGCCGTCGAGGTCGTAAACGTATGCGTGATTGGAGGCGTCTTTGTCGTATGTGAGGAACAGTTTGCCACCGATCACTTCCGCGTTGGAGAGCACTGCTTCCGATTCGGGCACGAGTTCTTTCCAGTCTTCCAGTTTCGGACGGTTGATGTCCGCCACCATAATCCGGTTTTTCGGTGCTCCGTAGTTGGTGTAGATATAAATCCGGTCACCGATTACTTCAATTGGGTAATATTGGTAATCGAGGTCGGTGGTGAGCTGGATGAAAGGAGAGGCGGGCTTTTTCAAATCCCGTATGAACAGGTTGTTCCCTCTTCCGGCTCCGGATTCGGTCAGAAATAGAATACGTTCATCCTCGCTGGTGCCGGAGGTGTAGAAACGTTTCGGATAAGCCGGATTCTGGTAAATCAGCTTGTCTTTCGATTGGGGCTCGCCGATCTTGTGGTAATAGATCTTATGATTCTCGTTCACGTTGGAGAACTCTTTTCCTTTAGTCGGAGCATCGTAAGCACTATAATAGAATCCGTCTCCCTGCCAGGCAGCGTCGGTGAATTTGGCCCATTCGATGTGGTCTTCGAGCAACTTGCCGCTTTCGGTGTCCATTACGTAGATTTCAGACCAGTCGGAGCCGCTTCGCGAGATGGTGTACGCGGTGTATTTGCCGTCGTGTGAGAAATAAAGTCCCGTGAGGGCCACTGTGCCGTCGTCCGACAATTTGTTGGGGTCGAGGAACACGCGAGGCTCGCCGTCCAATGAATCTTGTACGTAGAACACGCTTTGATTCTGCAAACCATCGTTCTTGCTGAAATAATATTTGCCGTGTTTCTTGACAGGAGCGCTGATCTTCTCGTAATCAGCCAGTTCCGTCAGCCGTTTCAAGAGGTTCTCCCGGAAAGGTATTTGGCTCAGATACTCGCTTGTCACTTTGTTCTGCGCTTCTACCCAAGCGGTGGTAGCTGCGCTGGTATCATTTTCCAACCATCTGTAAGGGTCGGGAACTTGCGTACCGAAGTACACGTCTACAGTGTCTACTTTTGCCGTCTCGGGGTAGACCGGCTTTTTTTGTTGGGGAGCGCATGACATTACCATGATTCCACTCATTAATAAAGTTACTTTTTTCATGTGAATAAAAAGTCTTTTTGAATAAACTTATTGGTACAAAACTACAAAATAATAAGAGATAAACAAGTAAACTTTATAAAGAAGATGATGGAAAATGAGATTTAAAGAATTAACTTTGCAAAATGTGATTTTGAAACAAGACGATTTGGTATAAGAAAGGAGAATAATTCTATGCTTAGTAAATATAAATTAAACCAGCTTTACTTCAAAGATACCCAGTTCGCCAATTTGATGACCCGGCGAATTTTCAACGTGCTGCTGATAGCCAACCCGTATGACGCTTTCATGCTCGAAGATGACGGACGTATCGATGAGAAGATTTTTAATGAATATACTTCGCTCTCTCTGCGTTATCCGCCCCGTTTCTCGCAGGTGTCTACCGAAGAGGAGGCATTGGCGCAGTTGGAAAGTATGTCATTCGACCTGGTGATTTGTATGCCGAGCACGGGAGATAATGACAGTTTCGACATCGGACGGCATATCAAGGAGAAATATGAACACATTCCTATCGTCATTCTGACTCCTTTCAGTCACGGTATTACCAAACGGATTATCAATGAGGACCTGAGTGCTTTCGAGTACGTTTTCTGCTGGCTGGGCAATACCGATTTGCTGGTTTCTATCATTAAGCTGATGGAGGACAAGATGAATCTGGAGCATGACGTGCAGGAGGTAGGAGTACAGTTGATACTTGTTGTGGAAGACGGCATTCGCTTCTATTCTTCCATTCTCCCCAATCTGTATAAGTTCGTGTTGAAGCAGAGTCAGGAGTTCTCTACGGAGGCTCTGAATGCGCACCAGCGTACGCTTCGTATGCGCGGGCGGCCTAAAATCGTGTTGGCGCGTACGTATCAGGAGGCAATGAATATTTATCGTAAGTATCAGAATAATATATTGGGGGTGATCACGGATGTACGTTTCCCGAAGGTGGAGCGGGGAGAGAAAGACGGTCTGGCGGGTATCAAGCTATGTGCCGAGATACGTAAGAATGATCCGTTCGTACCCTTGATTATCCAGTCTTCCGAGTCGGAGAATGCTTCCTATGCGGCAAAGTACGGAGCCAGCTTTATTGACAAGAATTCCAAGAAGATGGATGTAGACCTGCGCCGTATCGTTTCCGATAACTTCGGTTTCGGTGATTTTGTTTTCCGTAATCCGGAGACGGGGGAGGAGATTGCCCGTGTACGGAATCTGAAAGAGTTGCAGAATATTCTGTTTGCCGTTCCTGCGGAATCATTCTTATATCACATTAGCCGTAATCATGTGTCCCGCTGGCTTTATTCGCGGGCTATGTTTCCCGTGGCGGAGTTCTTGAAACCGATAACATGGAGCAGTCTTCAGGATGTGGACGCCCATCGCCGCATCATTTTTGAGGCGATCGTAAAATATCGCAAGATGAAGAATCAGGGAGTCGTTGCCGTCTTTAAACGGGACCGTTTCGACCGTTATTCCAATTTTGCCCGTATCGGTGACGGTTCGCTCGGAGGTAAAGGGCGCGGACTGGCTTTCATAGATAACATGGTGAAGCGTCATCCGGAGTTTGATGAGTTTGAGAATGCACGGGTAGCCATTCCCAAGACGGTGGTGCTTTGTACGGATGTGTTCGATGAGTTTATGGACACTAATAATCTGTATCAGATTGCCCTTTCGGATGCGGATGATGATTTGATTCTGAGGTATTTCCTGAAAGCGAAGTTGCCGGACCGGTTGGTGGAAGACTTCTTTACTTTCTTTGATGTGGTGAAGTCACCGATTGCCATCCGTTCTTCGTCTCTGTTGGAAGACTCCCATTATCAGCCGTTTGCGGGGATTTACAATACGTATATGATTCCTTATCTGGACGATCGCTATGAGATGCTGCGTATGCTTTCCGATGCCATCAAGGGAGTGTATGCTTCGGTATACTTCCGTGACAGCAAGGCTTATATGCAAGCTACGTCGAACGTGATAGACCAGGAAAAGATGGCTGTTATTTTGCAGGAAGTCGTTGGTAATCAATACGGAGAACGTTATTATCCTTCCATGTCCGGTGTGGCACGCTCGCTCAATTATTATCCGCTGGGTGATGAAAAGGCGGAGGAAGGAACGGTGAATCTGGCTCTTGGATTGGGAAAATATATTGTGGATGGCGGTATGACGCTTCGTTTTTCTCCTTATCATCCCAATCAGGTGTTACAGACCAGCGAGATGGAAATAGCTTTGAAAGAGACTCAGACCCGTTTCTATGCGTTGGACTTGAAGAATGCAGGGCATGACTTTTCGATCGATGACGGCTTTAATCTGTTGAAACTTCATGTGAAAGAGGCGGAAAATGACGGTGCTTTGCAGTATATCGCTTCTACATACGACCCGTACGACCAGATAATCCGGGATGGCTTGTATCCGGGAGGACGCAAGGTGATCACGTTTGCTAATATCCTGCAACATGATGTTTTCCCGTTGGCTCGTATCTTACAGTTGGTTTTGAAATACGGGGAACAGGAGATGCGTCGTCCGGTTGAGGTTGAGTTTGCGGCAACGTTAAGTCGTGATCAGGATAAGACGGGTACTTTCTATCTTTTGCAGATCCGTCCGATTGTGGATAGCAAGGAGATGCTGGATGAGGATTTGAACGATATACCGGATGATGAGGTGATTCTTCGCTCGTATAATTCGCTGGGACATGGCATTATGAACGAGATTCAGGATGTTGTCTATGTGAAGACGGACGGCTACAGTGCTTCCAATAATCAGGCTATTGCTTGGGAGATAGAAAAGATCAATCAGCAGTTCTTGAACGAGGGGAAGAACTATGTGCTTGTCGGTCCCGGACGTTGGGGAAGCAGCGACACGTGGCTGGGTATTCCGGTGAAGTGGCCGCACATCTCGGCAGCCCGTGTGATAGTGGAGGCGGGACTGACTAATTACCGCGTTGATCCCAGCCAGGGTACGCATTTCTTCCAGAATCTTACCTCGTTCGGAGTGGGTTACTTCACGATCAATGCCTTTATGAATGATGGTGTCTACAACCAAGAGTTCCTCAATGCGCAACCGGCTGTGGAAGAAACGAAGTTCCTCCGCCATGTCCGCTTTGAAAAACCGATAGTAGTCAAGATGGATGGAAAGAAGAAACTTGGGGTGGTGCTGATGCCGGGAGTATAAGTGGCTTTATATAAAAATGAAATTGGTGGAAATAAAGAGGAACTATAATTATATTATGAGTCTATTAAAAAAATAACACTCGTGTCTGAATCAATAGGTCTTATATTCAATAAATGTAGGGGATAACGTTCTGTTTTTCATCTAAAAGGTGAAATTCTTTTGTGATAGGCTTAAAAATATGGTCTTTTTTTAAGGTCGGGCAGGCTAATTGTGTTCTCATTTTCATATTTCGGGATAAATCTTTCTTTGGATACTTTATTATAAAGAAAGAAAACTGTATTTTTGCGGTCGGTTTTTAAGATATAAAGAGATTCTAGAGAGATGAGTAACAGACAATTAGTAAAACTGGCTTTTTGTGTATGTCTCCTACCTTTCTTTTTTTCTTGTTCTTCGGAACGTGATGAGGGAAGTGAAGGAAATGGAACATTACGTGTACAAGTTAGTGCAAATGCCGAAGTATTAGTGGGAACAAATACTCGGGTTAATGATGGAATAGAACAGAAAGTGCCCGATGTCAATGATTTCTCTTTTTCTATATTTAAAGGAGAAACTCTTCGTGGAGAGTGGGCTACGTTAGCTGAGTTTTTGGCTGATGATGAGTTGACTCTTCGGTCTGGTAATAACTATGTAGCGAAAGCTTCGTATGGTGATGTCAATAATGAAGGTTTCGAGTTGCCTTATTATGAGGGAAATCAGCCGTTTGTTATAAAGCGGGGACAGACCACCACTGTGGAAGTGACTTGTTATCTGGCAAATGCTAAATTGTCGATTGTCTATACAGATGAATTTAAGGACTACTTTTCTGAGTATACGGCTGAAGTCACTACTTCGCTTGGCAATACAGTGAACTATGTTTCTGATGAAACACGTTATGCCTATTTCAAGCCGGGAGAAGTACAAGTACGTGTGAAGGTAAAAAAGAAGGAAGGTTATTCACAGGAAGTAACTTTGAAAGTTGGCGAGGATTATGCTCTTGAAGCTCGCCATGCCTATATTCTGACACTTGATTTGGATGCAGGTACTCCTTCTATTAATATATCATTTAGTGATGATATTCCTAATCAGGAACCTGTGAAAATCACTGTTTCGGATGAGGCTTTAAGTGCTCCGGCACCTTATTTTACAGCAAATGGGTTTAATGATGACCAACCGATTGACGTTGTTGAAGGAAAATCAGCGGAAGCTTCAGAAGTGTATGCTTATTTGAATGCAGCCGGTGGAATAGCTCATTGTTATTTGACGACCCATTCTTTTTCGTTGATCGAACAAGGATGGCCTGAAACTGTGGACTTGACTAGTGTGTCTGCAGAAAGTCTGAGCGCAATGCAGAAGTTAGGGTTTCAGATGGCAGGATTGGGTGACAAAAAAGATAAGATTGCGAAGATTGACTTTACAAATGTAGTACCTTTTTTGGAATATACGGAAGAGGGTACAGAACATCTTTTTGAACTGCGGGCTACTGATAAATTGTCTAAAGAGAATGTGGAACCATTGAAATTTAGAGTTTCCAGTAAGGATAATCTGTTTGCGGTGAGTGCAGGACAATCAGTTCTTTATGGTACGACAAAGATGAAGGCTAATTTGACTCTTGACGGTGATCCCGCCAAGGTGACCTATTGGTTGAAGAAAGGCGAGACAGAACAGCAAGTAGTGCCAAGTTCCATAAAGTCGAATGGAACATCACATGATTTGCTGTTTAAGTTTGATGAATCCCAATATGCTGATATTCAGATGGAGGCTCGGTATTTGCGGCGTAAAGGGACATTGAATTCGGCTATGGGAGATCCTGTGGTACTTAGTTTGCAGTATCCAGGAGATGTTTGGACGAAACAGGCTACGTTGCAGTTAAAAGGAAATGTAGATGGATGGAATTTCCTATGCTCTCAGAAGGATAATGACGGAAATGATGGTGTATGGAATGCTATAAATTGTCCTTTGTCTGGTTCTACCATTTCTTTGACTAATTTAATTCCGGCTACCGGCTACACTTATCAATTTACCAAAAAAGATGAAGAAGGTGATATTGTGGGGGCTTCGAATCAATTGAGTATTGAGACGGAAGCAGAATTGCAGATTCCTAATTCAGATTTTGAAACGTGGAGTGAGAAGTTTGTGTGGAAAGGAACAGGAAAACCTGGCAGCATAGATATTTATACTTTTTACCCTTATGAGGATAGTGATTTGGATCCTTGGTGGAGTACACAGAATGATTTGACTACAGCTAAAGCAGGCATTTACTCTTATTATTATGTAGCATATCCAGGAACTACTTATGTGAATTCTTCTTGGTCGGCTAGTACTAGAATGAAATTATCTACGTCTCCAATTAATGGTTCATATTCCGCAGAAATAGCAACTATTGGATGGGGGGAAGGCAGTACTTGTACAACAGGATTACCTTGGGGAGGTTTGAGTTGTAACAAGAAAACATCTAGCACTTTGTATATTGGAAAATATGATATATCAACAGGAGAAGTTCATGGACATACTTTTGCTTCTCGCCCTACGCAAATGACTTTTAATTATCGTTTTTACTCATATAATGGAGAAGCAGCTTCCGCTTCGATTCAAATAGAACATAGAGAAGGAGATAATATTGTTAATTTGGGAAATGGATATATGAATTTATCGACAACTAACACTGATAAGGCTACTTTAAAAATATCCTATTCAAATGAAGAATTACAACCGACACATATATCTATCGTGTTTTTGTCATCAACCTCTTCTAGTCCGGCTATTAAAGAATATAGTGGAAAGATTAATACTTGGAGTGGTAATGCCGATACTCGTGGTATAGGAAATGTCTTAGTAATAGATGATGTACATTTAGAGTATGCTAAATAATGAATTAAAGTGAATTGATGAATATGAAACAATTAGTTAAAATATTAGCAATATTTGTAGCAAGCCTTTTCATTCTCTCTGCTTGCGATCGTGAAAAGATGGACTTCGGTAACGAATCAGATGGTTATGGACAAATTCAATTGTCCTCCATACAACTTTCTGTGGATGTAAATGCGACACCACTGTCTCGTGCTGCTACAGTGGATGCTGGTAGTTATATCGTTGGTATTTACAATGAAGACGGAACAACTTTAATTTCCGAATGGAAGTATAGTGATATGCCTGAAATATTTCAATTGAAAGTCGGCAAATACAAAATCATAGCCCATTCTCCAGATGGAGGGGAACCAGTGTTTGATGTTCCTTATTGTCAAGGTTCGCAGAGTATTGAGATACAAAAAGATCAAGTGACCAATGTTGCTAAGATAGAGTGCAAGTTGCATTGTATTATGGTAAAAATAGGTTATACGGACGAATTGAAACCGCTTTTGGGAGACGATACCGAAGTTACGGTAACAATAAATAGCAATGATCAACTTACGTTTAAGATGGGAGATGAAGTACGTGCTGCTTATTTTCCTGCCAATGAAAGCGGTAATATTGTCGATTTCAAATTTTTGAGCACTCTAACGGAAGATGGAATAAAAGATGAAGTACAGACAGTGAATACACGTTCGGTATCCGGTGTATCAATCGGTTATCTTGTAACCATGACTTATAAATTGAGCGATGCTGACGGTGATCCGAATACTGGAGGTGATGCTAATGCTTCTGTGAAAGTGGACAATAGCTGTGATGTGGAAAATATAAATGGTGGTGTTCGTCCTGACGAACCGGAAATAGATGATTTCCCGGATGGTGGGGGTGATGTGGACGGAGAGCCTACGATTACCTGCAAGAAGTTTGATTACGTTCTTGATGAGACTGTGACTGAAGAGAACCCATTGGAGATTATTGTGAAACTTAATGCGTTGGAAACTATCGGACATGTGAATGTGCAAATAGAAGCGGGTGATGATTTGTTTGGAAATGCTATCAAAATGATGTTTGGTGAAGCTGGAACTTTTGATTTGGCTGAACCGGGAGAATATAAGGAAACATTGACAAGTCTCGGTTTTCCTGTGGAAGAGCAGGTTGTAGGAAAAACGGAGCTGGATTTTGTAATTACTAAATTTACACCGTTATTGAAGAATTTTCCAAGTGAGAAACCACACAAATTCCATATTACTTTAATCGATCGGAAAGGGCAGAGTGTATCGAAGACGTTAACATTTACTATAAAAGAATAAATAGGTAAGAAATGAAGATAAAAGAATATTATTTATATTGGTTATTACTTCTTTTCTTTTTCACAGGATGTCAGCGTGACGAATATACTGCGACTGATGGTGAGGGGAGTCTTCGGTTGTCTATTGGGATAAAGAATGATTTGAAAGTAGTAGCTACCCGTGCTCTTACATCGGAAGAACAAGCTATCTTGGAGAAAGACTGTAAGGTTCGTATCTACCAACGTGAAAAAGAGGATTTGAAACTGGTACGTAAGTATCAAGGAGTAGAAAATGTACCTGCTGATATATTGCTTGCTTCCGGTGATTACCAAGTAAAGGTGACAGCTGGAGAGGTGGTTTCTGCATCATTCGATAAGAAATTTTATGAGGGTATAAAGTCTTTTACTATAACAAAAGAGGCAGATGTAAAAGTTGATGTCGTGGCTAATGTAGGTAATACAGTGGCTACTGTAGCTTTTGCAGAGACAATGAATCCTTATTTTGAAAATTGTACGGTGGGGGTGGCTGTAAAGGCTGAAAATGGAATTCTTGATTTTACGGCAGATGATGCCGGAAAATTAGGATATTTCTCTGTTCCTGTTGCTTGCGATACGCTATTTTGTACATTTGAGGCAACCAATAAGCTTACCGGAGCACCGTTTGTACATATAGATACGATTCCCGATGTGGTGTCGGCTACACTTTACAACTTGACTTATGAATTTAAGGAATCGGAAGTGGAAGTGCCGGATACCGGAGGGGGAATGATAAATTTGGTGGTGGATGTAACTCCTATTGGAGAAGTGGAAACAGAAGAGACGATTTATCGCCGACCGTCAGTTAAAGCTGAAATGGGGGGGCAAAATTTAGTCTTGACACAACCTGCATACATGAAAATAGGTGATGGAGAGGATATGACGGTGATGATAAAGGGTTCTACAGAACTGACGCAGATTGAAATAGCCTCTGAACAGTTTCCGGATTTTCTTGGTGCACCTACTGCGCAACAGGCTTTTGACTTGAAAAATCTGACAACTGAGGAAGAAGATCTGCTCGCGAATGGCGGAATCACGATCGATAAAAAAGAAGCTTCTTTGGGGCATGCTATGGATATAAAGCTTTCCGCTTCACTAATCCGGAAATATACAGCGGAGAATGGTACACGTAGTATTCGTTTTTCTGTAACAGACCAGAGAGGCTATCAGCGTATAGTAGACTGGCAAATTGTGGCTTCTGATATTGCAGTACAAACAGTCGCTATTCCGGATGATAAGAAATATCTTATATGGGCAACAAAGGCGACTTTGTTCGGTGAAGTGCTGCCGGAACGAGAACCACAATCAGAATTGTCATTCCGCTACCGGAAAGTGGGAACTACTGAATGGCAGACGGTGCCTGCGGTACGAAACGGTTCTGTACTTACCGCTGAGGTGACTGGATTGAAGAATAGTGATAATGAACTTTTCTCAGAATATGAATATCAAGTTATGGAGGGGGCAATGGCATCCAATGTAAAATGTCAGTTCACGACAGAAAAGACGCTCCAATTGGAGAATTGTGGATTTGAGGAGTGGTCGGGAAGTGCTCCCGCTTATATAGCTCCGTCTTCCAATGATAGTGATATTTTTTGGGATAGTGGGAACCATGGTTCTGCAACTTTAGGAAGGGATGTTACAACGTCAGATACCAATGTTAAGCATAGTGGTAAATATTCGGCTAAATTGACTTCACAAAAAGTTGTTACTCAGTTTGCAGCCGGAAACCTGTTTACTGGAAGGTATTTACAGACAGAGATGACTGGTTTAAAAGGGGATGGCATTCTAGGTTGGGGACGTCCGTTTACGTCTCGTCCGATAGCATTAACAGGTTGGATACGTTATAATTCCGGGAAAGTCAATTATGCTGATTCACACATAGGGAACAATGAACAAGACCAAGGATATATTTTTATTGCTTTGGGCGATTGGCAAGAAGAGACTTATACGTATAAAGGTGACACATATTCTTGGAAACGGATTGTTGCTACTAAAGTACCGAAATTGTTTGATCATACTACGGAAAATAAAGGAACAATAGCTCATGGTGAGCAGACATGGATGCAGTCGACAGACGAGGATTTGAACGGAACAAAAATGTATCCTTTTACGATTCGGCTGGATTATTGGGATGAAGAACGTATTCCTACTACTATTATAGTGGTAGCTTCTGCAAGTAAATTTGGAGATTTCTTTGCAGGAAGTACAAACAGTGTCATGTGGCTTGATGATCTGAAACTCATATACGATGAAAGTGAAATAACGGAATAAGTGAATAATATGAATTTAGTGAAAAAGACTGTGTTTTTCTTACTGCTAATTATTGGCATGGGAATGGTTACTGCTCAGGCACAAGAGTTTAAACGCAATATAGAACCTCGAACATTTGTTCCGAAAGGGCAGTGGATTGTAGGAAGTTCTGTTTCTTATTCCGAACATAACGAACAAAATTATCAATTTCTGATTGTTGATGGTTTTAATTCTGACGGATACACGTTTAAGGTAAGTCCTATGTTTTGTTATGCTTTGAAAGATAATTTGGCTGCCGGAGGACGTTTTTCGTACGGACGTACGCTGACAAAATTGGATGGGGTGACATTGAATCTGGATGATGATACTAATTTTGATGTAAATGACCTATATCAGTTGAAGCATTCTTATAGCGTGATTGGTATTCTGAGGAACTATATAAATATAGGTACTAGTAAGCGATTTGCTCTTTTTGCAGAGACACGTCTTGAGATGGGAGGAAGCCAGTCGAAAGTAGTAACGAAGAATGGTGGAAAATTGAGCGGTACTTATTCGACTACTGCTGATTTCGGATTAGGAGTTGCACCTGGAATTGTTGCTTTTATTAATAATTATACTGCTGTGGAAGTCAGTGTCGGAGTTCTTGGACTTGACTTCAGCAAGGTGAAACAAACAACAGACCAAGTGTATGTCGGTGAACGTTCCTCCAGTTCGGCAAATTTCAAGATTAACCTGTTTTCCATTGGTTTAGGTATTGCATTCTATTTATAAAAAAAAGGAGAAAATGAGTAGTAGATTAATCTATATATGTGTTGTCATTCTGTTGGTTGGCATACAGGAGATCCGGGCACAGCAGCGGGATACCATTGTAATACGTGATACCGTATATGTGGATAAAGCGGAGTTGGAGCAGGTGCATGCGGAAAAGGATATTGTGGAAGACAATACCGGACTGATTCGAATCAAACCGATCGGACGTTACGATCGTGGTATCATCAGCTATCGTTTTATTCCGAAGAAAAAATGGATGGGCGGTTTGACTTTCTCTTATGTTAATTTTGACAGTGATGACAGTAGACTGTTATTCTCAATATTGAAAGATTTTGATTGTAATTTCAAAACGTTCTCTGTTAATCCGTTCGTCGGATATGCGTTGGCGGATAATTTGATTGTCGGTATGAAACTGGGTTATAGTCATACGATTGCTGATTTGGGTAATGTGTCGTTGAATATTGATGATGATTTGAATTTCTCATTAGACAATATCCGTTATACGGAAGATTTACGATCGATCGGCATCTTTCATCGCTCATATGTAGGGCTTGACCGTGGTAAACTTTTCGGCTTGTTTAATGAGACTACGCTGACTTACAAACGAGGTTCTTCTAGTTTCTCACGTGGAGAAGGTGAAGAATTTAAACGCACCGACACAACGATAAATGAGTTGCACCTAGGCATTAATCCCGGATTGGCGGTATTTATTACGCAAAATGTTTGTGCTGAATTATCCTTTGGCGTTGTCGGATTTAAATATCGTACAGAGAAACAAAAGAATAATCTGGGTGAAGAAGGTAAACGTAGAGACAGCGGTGCCAATTTTAAGATAAATCTTTTTAATATAAATATAGGTTTAACCTTTTGTATGTAATGAAAATGCGGGCTATATATAATTTATTGCTAGGTGCTGCTGTGATTACTTTATTACAGGGGTGTATCAAAAATGATATCGATTATCCACAAATAGCTTTGTCCATAACCGGAATGCAAGTAGAGGGACAAAAAGAAAATGCGGTAATCTCGGAGAAAGACCGCACTGTGACTTTGAAATTGGAAGAGAATGTCAATCTGCGAAAAGTTCATGTGACTAAGCTTTCGGTGACAGAGGGAGCTAAGAGTACACTTGCTCCACAAGATATAATAGATTTAACTAATCCTTATGAGGTGATATTATCTCTTTATCAGGAATATCGATGGAAAGTTATTGCTCAGCAAGATATTGTACGTATATTTAAAATGGCAAACCAAGTAGGGCTGTCTGAGATAAATCCGGATACGAAAGTTGCTATTGCCAATGTGAGGAAAAATACTAAATGGAAAGAACTGGACCTTTTGGAGCTGAAATTAGGGCCGAAGGGTACAACATATAATGGAAAAACGGAAGTGCCGGAACTAAAATGGACACTCTATTCCAATTATGCCTCTGCACAGGTAAAGGTGAAATATCAGGATTTCTTTGAAGAAAATTGGGAACTTCGTGTTTATCGGAAAGATAAAGATGTGGAAATGAAGCGCGCAGACGGTTGGGTAAACGTGGCATGGCTGTATGCGGAAGGTATAGAAGGTTCTGATAATGGATTTGAGATTCGAGAAACCACAACCGAAGAGTGGAGAAAAGTTGATAATTCATATATTACAGCGGATGGCGCAGCCTTTTCCGCTCGCATACCGCATTTGAAGGAACAAACGACTTATGTTTGTCGTGCGTATTCAGGTGAGGATTATAGTGAGGAGTTGCCTTTTACTACTGGAATAGCCAAACAATTGCCGAATGCTAAGTTTGATGAATGGCATTTGAAAGGCAGAGTTTATAATTTTTGGGCAGAAGGTGGTGAGGAGTTTTGGGGAAGTGGTAACAAGGGAGCTTCCATTCTCCGGAGTATAACGACACCGGACGGAACGAATACTTGGAATGGACAGGCGGGAACTTCCGTAAAGATGGAATCTATGTATGCTGTTATCAAATTTGCTGCCGGAAATCTGTTTGCCGGTTATTGGTACGATTTTGCTGAAGGTAGTTTTACAGATGGACATTTAAAATTTGGTCGTCCGTTTACCGAGCGTCCCACGAGGTTGACGGGATATTATAAATATACTACTGGCCCGGTTAATCAAATGGATAAAGATTCGGATAAGTATGATGAACTATATCCTTTATTAAAGGATAAAGATGATACTTGCATCATTTGGGTTGCTTTGGGAGATTGGGATGCTCCGATAGATATTATCACTGCTAAGACTTCTAGTAAGCGTAAAATGTTCGATCAGAATGATCCTCACGTCATTGCCTACGGAGAATTTACTCAGGGAAAAACAATTAATAACTTTGAACCTTTTGAGGTTGAATTGGAATATCGTGATACCAATCGGGTTCCTAACTATATATTGGTAGTATGTTCGTCCAGTAAATATGGAGACTACTTTTTCGGTAGTGATCAAAGTGTGATGTGGGTAGATGATTTTACTTTGGAATATGATTATAATGATTAGATTTTTATTTTTTCCAAAGAGATGAATACTATTAAAAGAGCATGCAAAGATAGTTGTGACGACACCCGGGTCTCAGGCATACCAACACCCGGGTCTCATGTATGCTGACACCCGGGTCTCAGTATGCACGACACCCGGGTGTCGTACAAATTGTTTGTGCATAAAAAACTCCCGTTCTTCCTTTCGGAAGGCGGGAGTTTTTAACTATAGCTTATTTATATCTGTGGCTGATTATACGATACCTTGTGCCATCATTGCTTTGGCAACCTTCATGAATCCGGCTACGTTAGCACCTTTCACATAGTTTACGTATCCGTCAGCTTCAGTACCGTATTGAACGCAAGCTGCATGGATATTCTTCATAATGCTCTTCAACTTCTCGTCTACTTCTTCAGAGCTCCAGCTCAGTTTGATAGAGTTCTGAGTCATTTCAAGACCGGATACTGATACACCACCTGCATTGGCAGCTTTACCCGGAGCATAAAGGATTTTGGCTTCTTGGAATACGCGGATAGCTTCCGGAGTAGAAGGCATGTTAGCACCTTCGGATACAGCTATCACACCGTTAGCAACCAATTTCTTAGCATCATCACCGTTCAATTCATTCTGAGTTGCAGAAGGCAGAGCGATATCTGCTTTCTCACCCCAAGGACGAGCACCTTCTACATATTTGCAGCCATATTTTTCTGCGTATTCACGGATACGGCCACGATACAGATTTTTCAATTCCATGATGTAATCCAGTTTCTCACGGTCGATACCGTCCGGATCATAAACGTAACCGTCAGAGTCAGACATAGTCAGAACCTTACCGCCAAGTTCAAGAACCTTTTCTGCAGTGTATTGAGCAACGTTACCGGAACCGGAAATCAAGCAAGTCTTACCTTTCAAGTCAGTACCTTTGGTTTTCAGCATTTCCATCAGGAAGTAAATGTTACCGTAACCTGTTGCTTCCGGACGAATCAGTGAACCTCCGAATTCGCGGCCTTTACCTGTGAATGTTCCAGTGAATTCGTGAGTCAGTTTCTTGTACATACCGAACATGAAACCTACCTCGCGGCCACCTACACCGATATCACCGGCAGGAACGTCCGTCTCAGGACCGATGTGACGCCACAATTCCAACATGAAAGCTTGCACGAAGCGCATTACTTCTGCGTTTGATTTACCACGGGGAGAGAAGTCGGAACCACCTTTACCTCCACCCATAGGCAATGTGGTCAGTGAGTTTTTGAATGTCTGTTCAAAGGCAAGGAACTTCAAGATAGAAAGATTCACGGATGAGTGGAAACGGATACCGCCTTTGTACGGGCCAATCGCGTTGTTATGTTGAACACGGTAACCCATGTTAGTCTGAATGTTACCTTTATCATCCATCCAAGTTACGCGGAACTGATATACTCTATCAGGGATACACAAACGTTCGATCAAGTTTACTTTATCGAACTCAGGGTGTTTGTTGTATTCTTCCTCAATAGTCGAAAGTACTTCTTCTACTGCTTGATGATACTCCGGTTCATTGGGAAATCTTCTTTTCAGATCGTCTAATACCTTTGCTGCATTCATAATCTTTTTTTCTTTTATTGGTTGTTTAAAATTCGATTATCTATTTCTCTTATGCGGTTGCAAAAGTAAAGATAAAAATTAAACTAGCAAACATTTTATAAAGAAAAATGCGATAAAACATCAAATTTGATATTTTATCGCATTAAAAATAGGAAAAAAGATATTTATTTATTCCTTTTTATCGACTTATAAACAGGAATGAATACTAATGCTGCCGAAATGACAAGCATTACTACTGTCATCCCATCGATCCGTTCGGCTTTTGTGAGAACTAAATAGCAAAGCGCCAACCAAAGCAGGCTAATGCAAACTATTTGTGATTTGGATAACGGTCTTCTCATTAGCCTTCTTTTTTCTTCTTGTCTACGATAGCATCAATTACTGCTACAGCTGTAATATTGACGATGTCACGTACAGAACTTTCGAAATCGGTGAAATGGATCGGTTTGTTCAATCCCATTTGGATAGGGCCGATAAATTCCGTATCCGGATCCATTGCTTGCAGCAGTTTGTAACCGGCATTCGCTGAACTCAGGTTCGGGAAAATCAATGTATTTACATCTTTTCCTTTCAGACGGGTGAACGGATACTTGGTATCACGCAATTCGCGGTTCATGGCGAAGTTTACTTGCATTTCACCGTCGATAGCCAATTCCGGATACTCTTTCTGCATATAATTTACGGCTTCATGCACTTTTACAGGACTTCCTGTTGTATCAGCACCGAAATTAGAGTAGGACAGCATGGCCATTGCCGGAGTATGGTTGAAGAAACGGACTGTTTTGTCGGACAGCTTGGCTATATCAATCAATGTGTCGGTATCGGGGTGGCGGTTAATTAATGTATCTGCCAGGAAGTAGGTACCCTTCTTGGAGTTCAGTATGTGCATGGTTCCGAAATGTTTGAATCCCGGTTGGATGCCGATCACTTCTTTGGCAACCTTGATTGTGTTGCTGTATCTTGTATAAAGTCCGGTGATGAACGCATCAGCGTCTCCGGTTTCTACCATCATCATACCGAAGTAGTTGCGCTCGAACATTTTATCGTTGGCTTCTTCATAAGTAAAGCCTTCGCGTGCACGTTTTTCGGCTAAAATACGGGCATAACGTTCGCGGCGTTCCGACTCGTCCGGATGGCGGAGATTTACAATCTCGATACCTTCCAAGCTTAGGTCCAGCTCCTCTGCTAATTTACCGATAGCCTCATCGTTTCCTAATAAGATAGGATGACAGATACCTTCCGATTTTGCTTCAACGGCAGCTTTCAGCATATTGGGGTGGATCCCTTCTGCAAATACAACACGTTGCGGGTTGCGGCGGGCAGTATCATACAGTTGGCGGGTCAGTTTGGATTCGTAACCCATTAATTCGCGCAGATGTACACAGTATGCGTCCCAGTCCTTGATTTCCGTACGGGCTACTCCACTTTCCATCGCAGCTTTTGCTACAGCGCAAGACACCTCTGTGATGAGGCGTGGGTCTACCGGTTTCGGGATGAAGTATTCCGGACCGAAGGAAAGGTTGTTTACATGGTAGGCCGCGTTAACAACATCGGGTACCGGCTGTTTTGCCAGATTGGCGATAGCGTGTACGGCCGCAATTTTCATTTCTTCATTGATGGCTTTGGCATGAGTGTCCAATGCACCACGGAAGATATACGGGAAGCCGATTACATTATTTATCTGGTTCGGATAGTCGGAACGTCCGGTTGCCATCAATACATCGGGGCGGGCTGCCATAGCGTCTTCGTAGGAAATTTCCGGAGTCGGGTTGGCCAGCGCAAATACGATAGGCATGGGGGCCATGCTACGTACCATATCCTGACTCAATACGTTTCCTTTTGACAGGCCGAGAAATACGTCTGCACCTTTAATGGCTTCTGCCAGTGTATGTATGTCCGTGCGGTCAGTTGCGAAATATTTCTTCTGTTCGTTCAGGTCAGTACGTGTTTTGCTGATAACACCTTTACTGTCCAGCATGACAATATTTTCGAGACGTGCACCCAGTGACACATACAGTTTAGTGCAAGACACGGCAGATGCACCGGCACCGTTCACAACGATTTTTACATCTTCGATTTTCTTTCCGGCTACTTGCAGGGCGTTTACCAATCCGGCACTGGAGATGATAGCGGTACCATGCTGGTCGTCGTGCATCACAGGAATATCCAGTTCTTCTTTCAGACGGCGTTCGATTTCAAAGCATTCTGGAGCTTTGATGTCTTCGAGGTTGATACCGCCGAAGGTGGGAGCGATAGCCTTTACGGCTGCAATGAATTTTTCCGGGTCTTTTTCATTGACTTCGATATCGAATACGTCAATGCCGGCATAGATTTTGAAGAGCAGACCTTTACCTTCCATTACCGGTTTGCCACTCAATGCGCCTATGTCACCTAGTCCGAGTACGGCTGTACCGTTGGAAATAACAGCAACAAGGTTACCTTTCGCAGTATATTTGTATGCGTCTTGTGGATTCTTCTCAATTTCGAGGCAAGGTTCTGCCACACCGGGAGAGTATGCGAGTGCTAAATCTGTTTGTGTACTATACGGTTTGGTAGGGACTACCTCGATCTTACCGGGTTTGCCCTGTGAGTGATAGAGCAAAGCGGCTTCTTTGGTTATTTTAGCCATGGTATCTGTATTTTTTATTAATAAGTTATCATTTGGCTGCAAATGTAGGAATAAAAGTTATATATTGTAGTCTCTTGTTGGTAATTTCTATTAATTTTATAGCAAAATGGCTGAAGTTATAATCTGATATGTATTTATATCCTATTTTTTTTAGGTGCTATAATATTAATTTATTGAAATTTCAATAAATACTTTATCTGTCAATTTAGTTATTTCGCTATTTTTGAATCGATATATGATTTAACCTTATTTTATAATGATTACCACCCAGCAACTTCAATTATTGAAAGAAGGAAATAAAAATGCTTTTGAAGAAGGTGCATCGTGCATTACGACACATCTTCACACTAAGAACAATATGAAATCAGAACGTTTACTTTCATTAGATATACTCCGGGGAATCACCATTGTCGGAATGATTTTGGTGAACAACCCCGGAACATGGGAATCCATTTACGCACCCTTGCGACATGCCGAATGGAACGGACTGACTCCGACTGATTTGGTCTTCCCGTTCTTCATGTTTATAATGGGCGTTTCCATGAGTTTTGCCTTATCCCGGTTCGATCATCATTTCAGTCGCGGTTTTATCATCAAACTGGTACGGCGCACGGTGATCTTGTTTTTGTTGGGACTTTTTCTTTCCTGGTTCTCGTTGGTGTGCACAGGAGTAGAACAACCTTTCTCGCACATACGTATTCTGGGAGTGTTGCAGCGGTTGGCATTGGCTTATTTCTTTGGTTCCTTGCTGATTGTGGGTGTCCGGCGTCCGGCAAATCTGGCATGGATCTCCGGGATCATTCTGGCAGGTTATTCCATCTTGCTGGCTTTGGGACACGGATTTGAACTTTCCGAACAGAATATTATTGCCGTTACAGATCGCACACTATTCGGAGAAGCCCATTTGTATCGGGAGTGGTTGCCGGATGGCGGGCGTATCTTTTTCGACCCGGAAGGCCTGTTGAGTACCTTGCCGTGCATTGCGCAAGTGATTATCGGTTATTTCTGCGGAAATATTTTGCGGGAGAAGACTGAAATCCATCACCGGCTGTTGCAGATCTCCATACTGGGTATTGCTCTTTTGTTTGCAGGATGGTTGTTGAGTTACGGCTGCCCGTTGAATAAGAAAGTATGGAGTCCGACTTTTGTGCTGGTGACTTGTGGTTTTGCTTCCTTGTTGCTTGTGTTTCTCACCTGGCTGATTGATATTCGTAAAAAGCAGAAATGGGGATATCCTTTCCATGTTTTTGGTACGAATCCATTGTTTATTTATATAGTGGCCGGTGTGTTAGCTACTTTGCTGGAGGTAATTACAGTTGGGGAGAGTAGCTTGCAGGAGAAGATTTACACTTCCATTTGGAGCGTTCTTGCCGATGCTCATCTGGCCTCTCTGATTTACGGCCTTCTGTTTATCGGATTCAATTATCTGATTGTATGGGGGCTGTACAAAAAGCAACTATTTATAAAGATATAGAAGGTAAGTGACTAGTTAGAAAAAGGTAGAGTTTATGCCGGATAGCTACGGCAGTTTGTTTTCGTAGCCGGATGGCATAAACTCTATTGATTATCAGTTCAATAAATATACAGGTAAACAGTCTTCCTATTTTTCTTTCTCCGACGGCGTGTGTGTTGTCCGCCAGAACGTATTTTTCACCTCCCTTGCCACCTCTTTCCAGCTTGGTATACTTTTTAGTGAGCGTCGAGCCGGGAAATCGTAAAGCAATAACAATAGGAAGAGGAAAATGCAGGCATAAGCCACCCAGCCGTAAATCTGCTTGATGCTTATCTCCATCATCTGACTGATAAACTCTTCCATATAGTGACCCAGATTGAACGGACTACTGCTGAAAGCTACATGATCGATGGCTGAACCGTAACGGGCCAGATTGTCGGGAACATAATACGCCAATCCCTGTGCATAGACTGCGGCTCCCACTACGCCGCCTACTACCATGTGCAGCATATTGAACACACTTAATCCCTGGAAGAAATGCTGGAAAGTCATGATTTCCTCCAGACACACCATAAAAGTAGCACTCAATACGGCATAAGCGAAGCCCCGACATACGGTCGGCAGGTAAAGCTGTGAAATATGGATGTCGGTGGATAAAGTCAGGTAGAAACCGATCAGGTAACCGATCAACCCGATAAAGCCGACAATGACCAGGCGTACATAATTATACTGCTTGACGTGCATCCACCAATACGAAAACACACAACCGCATACGATACCGACAATGGCAAGCCAATCGAGTTGGGAACTGACCAGTTCTTCATATTTCATTACTTCCTCGTAAAAGACTTCCTCCAGCACGTGCTCCGTGGCGAGGAACGCTTCCACTAAAGTGACTAATCCCAATAAAGGCAAAAAATGGCGGTACGTCCACATCTTTGGTTCGAGAAATGGGTGTCGAACGGTCATCATGCGCCAAATACAAATTCCTAAAGTGATGAAAATCACGATGGTAAGTTGGCGGATGACCGGGCTGTTCCACCAGTCGTACCAGTCTCCGTAGTTGAAGAGGAAGGCGATTTCCGCTAATAAGGCAGCCCATAGTATCCCCCCCAGCCAGTCGATACCAAACAGAGGAAATTTGCGCATGAACCGGAAATGCTTCACACAAGTGAACTGTATCAATAAGACAATCAGCATCAGACCGGCAACGAACAGGTTCATGTATGTCCAGTGATAATGATACATCAAACGGGTCGTAATCAGGTCGGATAGCTGGATGCTTCCCAAAATAACAATATGAAGCCAGGGAAAGAAAACGGTGAAATCCCGTTTAGGAGTCATCCACAGCTGAATGTTTGACATACACTCGAAAGTTCCCTGTATTTTGCACATACCTTCGATGAAGCAGACCAACCACAATAGAGGGAGAAAGGTGATATGCGGTGCTATCAGGTTGCAGAGTAATACTCCCAGTGCGGCCGATGTAAGCAGGGTTTTATTGGTAAAACGAAACTTCATGCGGAACAGTAACGGAAAGTAGATCGCCATACCGGCCAGGTTGGCGTACATGCACATTAAAATATTCTCCCGCATCAGTGACATGCTGCCGATCATCTGATTCAATGCACCCAAATAGACACCTCCCGAAAGTTGGAAGGTGACGGCTATGAAAAGATAAATCCACGGTTGCATCTTCCGCGGCACGAAACTGCGGAACATCGGCAAAACAAAAGGACCGTTCAGAACAGGAGCACTCATAAGAATTGAAAATTAAGAATTGAAAATTAAAAAATTAAAGCGATTGAGAATTGGAGTGTTAATATTTCACTTCACATTCCACGTTAAAACCGGCACGCATGCGTTTCAAATCTTCTGGTTTGTTTCCTTTCAGACTGATACGTACGGGAATACGTTGCTCCACTTTCACGAAGTTTCCGGTGGCGTTGTCTTGCGGAATCATTGAGAAGGCGGCTCCTGTTGCATCGGAGATGGATTCTACTACTCCTTTGAATGTGACGTTCGGCACGGCGTCTGCGGTTATTTCCACTTCTGCACCTTCTTTGATATTCGGAAGCTGGGTTTCGCGGTAATTGGCGATTACCCACAAATCACTGCTGTCTACGATATCAACCATAGTCTGTCCCGGTTGCACCAGTTGCCCTTCCAGGATTTCTTTCTTTCCTGTCGTGCCGTCACACGGAGCAATGATGACTGTATAAGAGAGATTCAGACGGGCAAGTTCCAACGCAGCTTCTGCCAGGCGGACACCTGCTTCATTCTGTCCCAGGCGATGAGTCTGCTCACTTTTCACTAAAGAAGTAGACATTTTAGCCCGTGACACCTGTTCATAACGGGCTTTGGCAGCTTCGTATGCTGTATGTACGTTGTCATATTGCTGTTTCGTCACAGCGTCTTCCTGCAACAGTTTCTCAAAACGGTTCAGTTCACGTTTGGCATTTTCCATCTGTACACGTACTTCTTCAATACTTGCGTCGCTCACACTTAAATTGTTTTGCGTAGTGGCGATACCGATGGTAGTGGCCTGGCGTCCTGCGGTGGCATTCGCCAAATCCGCTTCTGCCTGTGCCACACGGAGACGGAATTCCGCATCTTCGATGATAAGAAGCGTGTCGCCTTTGCGCACTTGCTGATACTCGTCAAAGTAGATTTTCTTGATGAATCCCGGTACACGGGTATTGATCGGCGTGATATGTTGTTTCACCTGCGCATTATCCGTATATTCGATATTTCCCAAGTGGATAAACCGGGAACAAACATAAGTGACACCACCGATAAGTAAACAGATAATTACAATGTTGTATATTATCTTCTGGGTTTTTCTAGCTATCATAATCTGTTCTATTTTAAGAGAGATGAGAATTTGGTTCTATTATAAGTTGGATTCTTTTTGATAAGTCATTACTTCTCTGCTAGAGAGTGTGTGTGATATATTTCATTTTATAATAACTGTATATCAAGTTAATACGTGCATTGACCAGACCGAGGTCGGCACTTAGTTTCATATTGCTGGCATCGAGCATATCGGTGAGCAGGGCAAGGTCGTTTTTATAACGATTGCTGGTTACGTTATAGTTCTGGTCGGCAAGTTCCACGCTTTTCTCCTGTGTACGCAGGTCTGTGAAAGAGGTGAGAAAGTTGACGTAGTTCGCCTGTACACCGTTTTCTATTTGTTCCTGTGCCAGTGAATATTCCTCCTGTGCTCTGCGGACGTTCAGTTTTGCCTGGCGCACTTTCTTGTTGTTTTTAAATAAAGAAGAAAGATTGTATTTGATACCGACCCCCACATACCAGTAATTGAAGTTATTGTCGAGCACCGGGACTTCGATGGTGATAGGACCATCTAAATGTTCACCGGCCACAAGTGCAATTTTCGGAAGCAGTTCCGAGCGTTCCAATTTCACTTTCTGCTCGTTCATTTTCATAGCCAGCTGGGCTTGTTGCAGTCCTACATTGCTTTGACTGGCCATCATTTGCCAGTCGTTTTCGGCTAATGCTGTCACTTCCTCGTTCAGCAAGGTAGAATCGGGAACGATTTCTGTTCCGGCAGGCAGATGTAAGGTAGTCACCAGTTGATGATTCATTATTTTGCGGGTATCCTGCACCTTTGCCAGTTGCAGTTTCAGCGTCTCTTTCTGTAGCTCATAGCGGGTGATGTCATTTTTTAAGGCCGTTCCCTGTGTGCGGCGTGATTCCATGTTGCGGATCACCTGTTCCGTCAAATCCAGATTCTTCTGTAACACTTGCAGCTGGTTATTCAACTTGTATAAATCCAGGTAATAGCCGGTCAGGAGAAAGCGGATTTCCTGACGGTTCTTCTGCCAGTCCAATGCAGCCATTTGCTGACCGAGTTCAGCCAGAGTAATACTGCTGTTGATGGCTCCTCCGGCGTAAATCACTTGTTGCGCTTCCAACGCAAAGTTATTGCCGAAGTGTGGCATAGGGATATTCTGCCCGTTTTTGAAGTCACGGTCCCATATATATCCGTCGCCCAGGTAACTAAATGAGAGTGAGGCACCTATGTCCGGCAAACGTTGTGACTTGGCAGCCTTCAAAGCTTCATCGGCTGCTTCCTTTCCGGTTTTATACATTTGAATACTCTGACTGTTCTCGTCTGCCAGACGGAACATTTCGTCAATGCCCAACACTCTCCTGTCAAGCGTCTGGGCAAACAGTCCCTGACTGCATAGCACGGCACATAGCGGCACTATGAGCCATCTTTTTTTGCTCATAAAGTGAAAAGAAATTTAATTAATAGTAGAATTTTGAATTTTCTTCACCACGGAATAATACAGAGTAACACAGAGTTTTTTCTTTTGAAATATGTCAGTTGACACAAGTTAATGAAGATTATTTGAACGCTGTGTCCTCTGGCGTTCTCTGTAGTGAAAATAGGAGGGTTATCAAATCTGCGCTGCTACACCCCAACCGTGAAAGTCATGCATTTTGTTCTTGTAACGAATGGCGATTTGATAATATCTTAGTTTCATCTTGATACCTATTTTTCTATTTTTGGTTTGCAAAATTATGAAAAAAAACAAGTAAGTTGTAACCCTATATAGGCTCAAATATAACGTTTTTTAACGAATGGCAGCTAGCATATCAAATAGGAGAAAGAATAGAAAGAAGTACAACCACTCCTGAAGTAAAGATGCGATATAATATGTACCGTAAGGTGAAGCTATACGACTAAATAAGAAAAATTGTTCTGAAAAGCTCCTTTTTTGTTCTGATTAAGCCTATAAGTAAATAAAAGAAAACCTATACCTTTGCAGTCGAATTTTAATCAATAGTTTATGACTGCAATAATAAATAAGGAGAACTCAAAGGTATTTTTGCTGATTTTGCTCGGTATGTTGTCAGCGTTCGGACCTTTTGTGACGGATATGTATTTGCCTAGTCTGCCAGCCATGGCAGACTATTTTTCTACCCACTCGTCGATGGTGCAATTGGGGCTTACCACCAGTATGATAGGTTTGGCATTGGGACAAATCTTTTTCGGACCATTGAGTGATAAATACGGTAGGCGTCCGTTGTTGCTCGTCTCGATGATACTGTTCATCGTGTCTACCGTATTCTGTCTTTTTGCACCGGACATTTATTCGTTTATCACCTTGAGGTTGATACAGGGAATCGGAGGAGCAGGCGGTATTGTCATATCCCGTTCGGTGGCTACGGACAAGTTTTCGGGGAAGGAACTGGCCAAGATGCTGGCCGTGATCGGTGCGATTAATGGAGTGGCTCCCGTGGCAGCTCCGGTAATCGGAGGGTTGGTGACCGGGACGATCGGATGGAAAGGGATTTTTGTGATATTGCTGTTTATTGGCGTACTGCTGTGGATAGGCTGCATCCGTTTTAAAGAATCACTTCCCGTAGAGAAACGCTCGAAGACGGGAATTGTTTCTACTTTCCGTAACTTCGGTGCAATCGTTCATAACCCCCGTTACATGCTCTATGTTCTGCAACTGGCGTTTGCACAAGGCATCCTCTTTGCTTACATAGCTTCCTCACCTTTTATTGTGCAACAACATTACGGATTTTCCCCCTTTGCATTTAGTATCTGCTTCGCGGTGAATGCGGTAGCTATCGGGGTGGCAGCAGCTATCTCCGTGAAATTCCGCCAACCTGAAACTGGGACGCTGACCGGATGCATCGGTATGTTGTGCCTGTCCGTCTGTGTGATGATTGCCTTGTATAACGGATGCGGCTTTTGGACCTATGAACTGCTGATGTTTGCATTACTTTTCACAATGGGACTGACCTTTACTTCCTCCACTACCTTGGCGATGGATAGCGAACGCCGTTACGCCGGAGCAGCTTCCGCCCTGTTGGGAGCACTCTGTTTTGCTTCCGGAGGTATTGTTTCTCCGTTGGTCGGCTTGGGAAATATCCTTGTATCTACCGGAGTTACATTTGTGGTCTGCGCCATCTGTTCCCTGCTTTGTGCACTATGGGCGATGAGGAAAGTACCGATGAAAGTAGCGATGTGCCGGATTTTCCGTTAAAGTGAGATTGTTTCAAAAATAAAAGTCATGAGGAAGTTAAAGCTTAAACTCCCTCATGACTTTTATAATTTACTACCAGTATAATTATAATTACTACCAGTATAAACAGACTGAAATAAAACTACAGTTTTATCTCTTCCGTGAATATCTCCCCGAAACGGTTTTTAACCACCACCTTGACAGATTTTGCATCTTTAGAAGGCTGTGCACGGAAAAGATGACGTGTGCGATAACCCGTTTTCTTTCCCTTTACCATATTGATATAATCCTGATCCTCATCGTCAAAAGCCTGCATAGCACCTTTCAACACTCCATCCTCGTACCAGTTTACCGTATACGTCCAGTCCCAATCCCAGATATTGGCTACCACATAGTCTTTCTGGCTTTCAAACTCTCCCGGTTGGTAAAGCCGGAACTGATAGTCCGGCGAACACCCTGTTGCCTTGTAACGCCATTTCACATCATCACCTTTCACTTGTACCACCAGATAACCGTTTGGTGCTCCGCAACGATTCACGTGTCCTGCCCACCATGCGCCGCAGGCCGCTCCGATATTATGTTCGTAAATGGTAGGGGCGGGCAACTGATTTTCATAAAAGTGCGTGTGTCCGGAGAAAATATGTACTTGGTAAGGCCTCAACAGTTGGAAAAGCGCATTGGCGTTGCGCGCATTTCCCCCCGCAGCTACCGTGTTATTAGCTACTGGAGCGTGAACGTTCAGGAACACGATATTTCCTTTAGGCACATAACTTAAATCTTTTCTCAACCAGTCCAAATCTTCCGGCGTGAAGCGTTCCGTGTATTTCTTGTTGCCGTCGTAATCAATATCCTTCATTGCTATCACATGCACTTTACCGATATTGAATGAATAGTTAGCCGGGCCGAATGACTGATAATAATTCTGTTCCCCATAACCATCCGCCGGATGATCCGTCTGCGTTATAGATTTGTAGAGCAGGTTGAAGTCGTGGTTTCCCATCAGTTGGAACATCGTCATTCCCAAGTTGGACACCGCTTGCCGGTAAGGAGCGTACAGATTCATGGCATCCCACACCAGATCCCCCAGTCCCATGCCGACGATTTCGAAGTTCTTTAGTGAGTCGGCAGTCTGTTTCAGATCGGGCACTGTTTCCGTGCGGAAGCGGTCCAGTTGCTTTTCGTTTCTCACTTGCGGGTCGGAAAGGACGATGTAGACAAATTCATCCACCGGCTTCTGCCGTTTAGTCAATACGAAGTCACATTGGTTCTCGCTTTTCCCGGCATCCAGATATTGATAGAAACCATCGGCTACCCCCTCTTTGGAAGGAAGCTCATACGCTGCCGGAGTAGAGATGTAAACCATTGGATAACGTGTCGGATCAGTGTTCAGAACATAATTTCCTTCTGCATCAGTCGTATTGAAATGTGCCCCGTCTGTCACCACTACACCGCTGATGGGTTTACCTGTATTATCTTTCACACTACCTTTCACCACCGTCTGACCAAAGGCGGCAATAGCGTTCAGCTGGAAAAGCAAAACCGCTGCAAACAGCGTTTTTCTAAAATTGATCTTTTTCATTGCTTATAACTTTCTTAAAGTAACCTGATTGAATAATGCGATAATTTCTTCCGGTTCATCTGCCGACTTGAGAGCCTCCTCAAAAGACTTGCTGTTATCATCGAAACACATCACATTGGCGCAATCCAGAATATGACCCATGTTGAATGTAGCAACTTCCCGGCTCACCTCTTCCTTTTTTCAGTGCTGATGTAATGGTTGAAGTATTCTTTAGATAACCGCTGGGCAGACCGATGTGATTTTTTATCCCGTTGTGCAGAGTGACTTGCAGCATATACACTAGAGGGCAAGGTGTATTCCATCCTTTTAGTAAGTAGGCAAAGAACTCGGAATTTATTTCATGTTTTTATCTTTTAGGTTTTAAAATTAGATGGTAATCTTTCTCTAAATTATAATCGTTATAATTAGGCTTTAAATAATTAGGCATTGACTCTAACTCTTCAGAAGTGCGATTTTCCTTTAATTTGAATGTTTTTATTATATGAGAAACTGGCGCACCATTTTTAGGTTGTATTTCGATGAAAAAACGTACACAAACATCTCCGTTATATTTGTTAAAATTGGCCCAATCTGTATTCTAGTGGTCAGTATAAATTCCTTCTTCCCAATAAGTATATTTTTCATTATTATACGATGTCTTTAAAGATCTACATAAAGTCTCTTTATTATAATATAAAACGATCTCTTGATTTATTACACGTATATCGGCAATTGCCTTTACTTCTGGATTAAATTCTAAGTAAGGTGAATAATCTTTACTTGTATCAAAGACAATGCGATGAACTTCATTAATATAATCACCATATTCTGGGTCAAATCCCTGATATTCATAGTATTGTTCGTGAGATTTTATATCTGGCTTTCCTTTAAAATTCACGACTCCCAGTATTTTATTATATAATGGAACATAACCTGTTGCATTTATAACATTTTCTGTTCCTGGTAACCAAAATGAAATTGGCATTGAAGGAAATGATCCGCTATTTGTGCTTGTACCTGACAAAGAAATTGTAGTCATCAATTGATAATTTACCGGAGGATTTATTCCTTTGTTGCTACTTCCACCCACAATTCCACTAACAAATCCAATAATAAGTCCTGGCAGACCAGACGTAGATCCCTTTAATGCAGAACTCACTCCATTATATAACGCATTAAAGATCCCATTTTTTAGCCCTAACTTATTATTTGATTGTCCATCTTTGGCATCTGATATTTTGTTTCTCTCTAAAGAATTTAGTCCAATTCCAGCCAAAACTCCAGTCCCTATTGATTTTAATTCATCAGATTGTAATATATTCCCCATTTTATTTGAATGATCTACTGCTCCTTGACCTAGAATAGCATCAAGCTTTCCTTCCATTTTTCCATCTAAGTATATTTTAGAAACACTATAGTAGTTCAAAAACCAATTAAATCGTATTTCATTATAGGGAATAGAAGAAAGATTCTGATCATAAGCCAATTCATATTCCATCATATACCATCTGTTAGTAGCTAATGGCATTGAGCCATCAATAGGGGCAGGCTGTAGTTGTACATAGCTTTTCTGATCTTTTGCTACTGCATCTAGTACTGGCTGTCCTAAAAAGTTTAAAATAGATGTTTCCCTAGCAGAAATAACAGAAATGCCATTTTGTATATAAGAAGAAGTTGCTACGAAAGGTGTTGTTATATATAAATATATTCTCATTGTACCTCAATACTTATTATACAATACAAAGAAAGGATTATTCACTACATTAGAAGCTTCTGAACTAAAAGCATTATAAAGCATCTCCCATCCATCAAAAGATTTATAATCATTAAGTATGTCTGTTTCATAGAATGAAGATAAACTCCCTGCTCCAATCCAAGGAACTGGTATTTGTGCATATCCTGCAGGAGTCGGCATCCAATCAGCTTTTTCCCAATCGAAATCGGGCGTTACCACTGAACGAGTTGTCAACAAAGGTGCAAGATTCCAGTCAGTATTATTGTCATCAGAACATGAAGTCATCGTCAGGCAATATCCCATTATTAAAAATAACAATCGAAAGATGTTTTTTTTCGCGTCCATAATTTAAATATTTTAATTATACATATAATACTTGGATGCTTTCGATATCATCCGGATTGATGTCGGAGAATCCGTTACCATAGTCCACGGAAAGTTCGCTGTTTGAACCTGCACCGTAGGCAACACCCGGATTGGTCATCGGACTACTCATCGGTACACCGTCCACTACCACCAATGCGTCGTTTCCGTTCTGGTTCAGCGAGACGTCCCCCCGCAGCGAGATACGGCTCGAATTAAGCGGACCACCGGAAGAGATAACACTCAATCCGGCTACCTTGCCGTTCAGTGCCGTCGACCAGTTGGTGGGCAGGGCACTCGTAATCATATCCCCTTTCACGGTTTCCGTGGCATATCCCAATCCTTTTTCTTCACGTTTGATCCCCAGGGCAGTCACCACCACATCATTCAGTTGTTGCGACTCTTCCGCCAGTTTTACGTTCATCGTATTGCCTGCATAGTTCTTCTGTAGCGTTTTATATCCCACATAACTGAATACAAGCAAATCCTTTTGAATCAATGTTTTCTTAGTCTTCAGGGAGTAGTTTCCGTCGATGTCGGTCACCGTGCCGTCTGTCGAGTTTTTCACAGCTACGGTAGCCCCGATTAACGGTTCCCCGCCTTCACTTGTGATTTTTCCTTTCACTGTTGTCTGTGCGTATGCAGAGCCACAGCACAAGAGCCCAATCGACAGAGAAAGCAGCCATTTGTTTCTTTTCATAATCTTTTACCTTGCTTCTTTTAATTTATTAAATGCAATAAAGTTATTCACACCCGTGTTTTTGTTTCACGGTGCAAAGGAATGCAAGGCAGATTAAGATAGTATTACAGATCTGTTAACAATCTGTGTTGTGTCGTAAACACTAATTAAAGAATCCGAGCCTGATGATATAAGAGAATATTGCAGGAGATTATTACATGGAATACTTACTCTGATATTCCTTCGGTGACATCCCCTCGTGCCTTTTGAAGTACCTCCCTAAATACGACTGGTCGGGAAAAACGAGTCGGTCGGCAATTTCCTGCACTGTCAGTTCGGTTGATTGAAGCAACACTTTAATCTCCAGAATGGCAAAGTCGTCAATGATCTTTTTAGCGGAATCACCAGTGACAGCTTTGCAGATACCAGTCAGATATTTGGTAGAAATGCACAGTTTGTCGGCATAGAAGCTGACTTCCCGTTGGGAGGCACAATGCTCGTGCACAAGCGATACAAAACTTTTGAAAATTTCATCCTGTCGGGTACCACCTTCTATTTTATGCTTGCCGAAATAGCGGTAACACTTATCGTAAATATCTAGCATAAACGATTGGAGATGATTCTTGGCTATCTGGTTCCGGAAACGGTTTTCACGGTCGTTGTATATCGCTGTTGTGGCTCGTATCAATCCGTTGATGGCTCCGGTGTTTTCTTGGGGGAGAACGTAGCAAGGCTGTTCTTTGATGAACCGGAAAAATATAGGCTCAAACCGCATGCAGGCTTCCATGAACATCTCTTTTGGAAATCCGAAAAACGAAGCGGTGAAGTCGCTGCTGCAACCATTGATGCGGATAATGGTACCGGGAAGAAGTACTACTTGTGTGTTTTCTACAATTTCATAATCCTTCAAATTGATTGTAGCGTGTGCCCATCCCTTACGGCAGAAGTAAATGGCACCTCCTTCCAACTTCCATAAATGATGCATGACCGGAGACAGATTCTCGTCGGTTCCGGAAATAAAAGGTTCGCGGAGTATAGCAAGGCTGGAGTTTCTTTCTTTCATACACATTTCTCTTTTCGCGGACAAAAATAGGACTTTTTTACTAAATATTAGCTTTTATATTCCGAAAATGAACAAAACTCAAAACAGTATGACCAGTTTTCTATACTAAAAAGAGCCTATCTTTGCCGCGTTCAAAAATTTAATAGGTAACATAATGAGTAGAAAGATTAGTAAAGTTAAGCAAGGGCTGTTATTGCTCTGCTGTCTGGTTGCTGCTACGGGATGTAAGCAAGCTCCACCTGCACAAATGGAAACAGGATATGAAGTTATGACCGTCGCTCCGGCGGATCGTATGATTCTGAGCACATATTCGGCGACAATTCGCGGACGCCAGGATATTGATATTTATCCGCAGGTGAGCGGAACGCTGACAAAAGTATGTGTGACGGAAGGACAACGTGTAAAAAACGGACAGACATTGTTCATTATCGACCAGGTGCCCTACGAAGCCGCATTGCAGACGGCGGTGGCAAATGTGAAGTCTGCTGAAGCTGCTCTTGCTACGGCACAGCTTACTTATGAAAGCAAAGAGGAACTGTATAAGGAGAATGTGGTTTCCGCATTCGATCTGAGTACGGCAAAGAATTCTCTTCTGGCAGCCAAAGCACAGCTGGCACAGGCGAAAGCACAGGAAGTGAACGCCCGCAATAACCTTTCATATACGGTAGTGAAGAGTCCCAGCGACGGTGTGATAGCTATGTTGCCTTACCGTGTCGGAGCATTGGTAGGACCGAGCATTCCACAGGCTTTGACTACGGTTTCCGACAATTCGGATATGTACGTTTACTTTTCTTTGACCGAAAATGAATTGCTTTCTTTGATTAATCAGTATAAAAACATGGACGAAGCATTGAAGAATATGCCGGAAGTAGAATTAAAACTGATTGACGGTTCGGTGTATGGCGAGAAAGGACGTGTGGAGTCTATCAGCGGTGTGATCAACCGTCAGACAGGAACGGTAGGTGTCCGTGCGGTGTTCCCTAATGCTTCGGGTATTTTACACAGTGGCGCTTCGGGCAGTGTCCTGCTTCCCAATTCCTACAAAGGTGTTATTGTTATTCCTCAGGAAGCTACGGTGGCAATGCAGGATAAGATTTCCGTATATAAAGTTGTGGACGGAAAAGCGACTTCAACGTTGATTACTGTAGCTGCTATCAATGACGGACGCGAGTATATCGTTCTGGACGGGTTGAAAGTCGGGGACGAGATTGTGTCACAAGGCGCCGGACTGCTTAGAGAGGGAACGCAAGTAAAATAAAGCTGTAAGATACAAAAAATGAAAGGAAATATATTTATAAAGCGACCGGTGATGGCTATGTCCATTTCCGTGTTGATTATGATTGTTGGATTTATTTCGCTTTTCACCTTGCCGGTGGAGCAATATCCCGATATAGCACCGCCTACGGTGATGGTGTCCGCCACTTATACGGGGGCAGACGCTGATGCGGTGATGAATAGTGTGATTATGCCATTGGAAGAGAGTATCAATGGTGTTGAAAATATGATGTATATCACTTCTAATGCGACCAATTCCGGTACTGCCACTATTCAAGTCTATTTCAAGCAGGGAACAGATCCGGATATGGCTGCGGTCAACGTGCAAAACCGTGTATCGAAGGCTCAAGGGCTGTTGCCTGCTGAAGTTACCAAGATCGGTGTAACGACGAGTAAACGACAGACCAGCTTCCTGCAGATTAATTCATTGGTAAGTACGGACGACCGTTACGATGAAACTTTCCTTGCCAATTATCTGGATATTAACGTTATTCCGGAAATTAAACGTATAGAGGGAGTCGGTGACGTGATGGAGTTGGGAGATACTTATAGTATGCGTATCTGGCTGAAACCTGAATTGATGGCACAATACGGATTGGTTCCGTCGGATGTGACGGCAATACTGGGTGAGCAGAACCTTGAGGCTCCTACCGGTTCTTTAGGTGCGGATTCTAAAAATGTTTTCCAGTTCACTATGAAATATCGCGGTCGTCTGAAGAGTGTGGAAGAATTTCAGAACACTGTGTTGCGTGCAGAGGATGATGGCTCTACACTTCGCTTGAAAGATGTGGCCAAGGTGGAATTGGGAGCGTTGTCTTACAGCTTTCATGGTAAGACAAACGGACATCCGGGCGTGACGTTTATGGCCTTCCAGGTGGCCGGAGCAAACGCTACTTCGGTGAACGAAGCCATAACGGACAAACTGAATGAAATGTCGAAAGACCTGCCTGCGGGTACGGAATTTCTTTCGATGATGAGTTCTAACGACTTCCTGTTCGCTTCTATTCACAATGTGGTGGAGACATTGGTCATCGCTATCATCTTGGTTATCCTTGTGGTTTACTTCTTCTTGCAGGATTTCAAAAGCACGCTGATACCGTCTATTTCCATCATTGTCTCTTTGGTCGGTACGTTCGCCTGTCTGACGGCAGCCGGATTCAGTATCAACATTCTTACGCTTTTCGCTCTGGTGCTTGCCATCGGTACGGTAGTTGATGACGCTATTGTAGTGGTAGAGGCAGTGCAGGCAAAGTTTGATTCCGGCTACACATCTCCTTATCTTGCCACCAAAGATGCGTTAAGTGATGTGACGATGGCGGTAATCTCTTGTACGTGTGTATTTATGGCGGTATTTATCCCTGTTACTTTTATGGGCGGTACTTCCGGTATTTTCTATACGCAGTTCGGTATCACTATGGCAACTTCCGTTGGCTTGTCCTGTATTTGCGCCTTGACTCTTTGTCCGGCATTGTGCGCTATGATG
>ENA-USUJ01000506-USUJ01000506.1-human-gut-metagenome-genome-assembly--contig:-NODE-506-length-34771-cov-14.692858_pt1 | contig 34771 bp, 36 predicted proteins | sample MGYA00250061_ERZ773398 | MGnify/ENA primary metagenome ERZ773398 (study PRJEB29103, sample SAMN06111992) | human gut metagenome | biome: human gut; feature: ankylosing spondylitis patient; material... | reverse complement strand
TAAAATCTATATCATGCATTTTCCTTTCTTCCGTAGACACAAACGCTCTTCTGTTGAAAAACTAGCAGAGAAGGCAGGTGTCGTTTTTGGTGAGAACAATTCTTTTGCTTCATGTTTTTGGTCTTCTGCCGAGCCTTATCTGATAAAGATCGGTTCCAACTGTCAGATAACGGCTGACGTTAAGATTTTCACTCATGGCGGAAGTAAGGTTGCCCGTACAATTTATCCAAAGTTTGATTGTTTCGGAAAAGTTGAGATAGGCGATAATGTGTATATCGGCAACAATTCGCTCATCATGCCCGGAGTAACTATTGGCAGTGACGTGCTTATTGCTGCAGGCAGTGTTGTCTGCCATTCTGTTCCTTCAGGAGTGGTTGTCGGTGGCAATCCGGCACGCATAATATGCAGTGTGGAAGAATATATAGAGCGCAATAAACCTTATAATCTTGATACAAAGGGACTGTCGAGAAGAGAAAAAAAGAAGGTGATAATGGCGGCAGGAGAAGATATGTTTATTAAGAAGAGAATGATGAAATAATAATTTTTGTACAATTAACGTGATGAGTTACGAACATTTATATGATATTTGTCCTGCAGATGAAGGCAACGGCATGGTTGATAGTATTGAACTGCGGGCGGTATCTGTTTTGGCAAAATTTGCCGATGGTAAGATTTCTTGTGATGATTTTGGTGATGAAATGATGCGTATTGGCGAAGAGCTGAATAAGCAGATGGAAGACGGTGACGGAAATATTGTTATAGACGCAAGTGTTCCTCAGTGGCTTATTATGTTTATGGGAAATAAGTTCTCAAAATGGAATATGATGAGAATGCAGATTAATGCAGCAAGACAGAATCCCAAGATTACGTCTGATCCAAGATGGAGTGAAGTTGAAAAAATGGTGAAACAAGAAAATGACGTGCTGATGCATGCTGTCAGGCATAGCCTCACCTTATGGCAAAATGATTAAACATAATCAAGGCTGACTGTCGGTATACCCTTTGTTTTATGCACATGTGCTTTGTGCGAAATATAATGCCTACAATAGACAAAAATCCATACATATACTAACAGCATGTATGGATTTTTGTTTAATATCACGTGAGTTTGTGAATAATAAGAATTACAGCAAAAGAATTATCCCAATGTGTATTCTTCAATGTTTCTGAAACCGTTGAGGAACATGTTGGCATTCATGCGCTTCTTGCCGCTAAGCTGTATCTCATCGAGCTGAAGCCATGCATTCTTTGTGGCAACTAAGAATTTTCCGTTGAACACCATTATTGTTCCTTCTTTCTTGCCGTTGCATGGAATCATTGTCTTTGTTGACTTGAATATCTTCAATACGTTTTTCTTGCCGTTTTTATCGGTCATGTTTGTCCATGCTCCAGGATATGGCGCCATACCGCGTATGAAGTCGTAAAGACTGTTGGCTGTTTGTTCCCAATTGATAAAGCAGGTTTCTTTAAATATCTTGGGTGCATTATGCATCTCTTCTCCGGTCTTTATCATTTCCTCCTGTGGCATGGAATCTACATGTCCGTTGCCTTCAATTATTTTGTCTATAGTCTTGATTGCAATTCCTGCCCCAAGATGCATAAGCCCATTATACACATCCTCGGCATTATAATCTTCTTTTATCTCGAATGGTTCTTGCATGATTATTCTTCCTGTATCAATGTCATGGTCTAGGAAGAATGTCGTTACTCCGGTTTGTTTTTCACCGTTTATGACAGCCCAGTTTATAGGAGCTGCACCGCGGTATTGCGGCAGCAGGGCTGCATGCACGTTGAATGTTCCGTATTTAGGCATGTTCCATACAACCTCCGGCAACATGCGGAAGGCTACTACCACCTGAATATCAGCGTTATACTTTTTAAGTTCTTCGATAAACAGTGGGTCTTTCATTTTTACAGGCTGCAGAACAGGCAGTCCTTTTGACAACGCATATTGTTTTACGGCAGGAGCCTGGAGCGTGTCTTGGTGTCTGCCTACCGGCTTGTCTGGCTGTGTTACTACAGCTACAACATTGTAGCCGCCATCAACGAGTGCCTGAAGAGTTTCAACGGCAAACTCCGGAGTACCCATAAATATTATCCTTAAATCTTTCTTTTCCATGTCTTTTACCTTAATCTTTTGCTTGTTGTTACTAAATTTTAAATTATTTCTCCAAGTTTAATATTATAGAGGTTGTCGTTATGACATGTCTGTAAATTTTAAAGTCATGTTATTCTACGGTAACAGACTTTGCGAGATTTCGTGGCTGATCTACGTTCAGTCCTTTTTCAACAGCCACGTGATATGCTATAAGCTGAAGAGGAATGGCAGAAAGAAGTGGGGCCAGCGAGGCTAACGTAGAAGGAACTTCTATCGTTGCTTCTGCAATTTCTTTTACGGCCTCGTCGCCTTCCGTTACGACGGCAATGATGCGGCCGTTTCTTGCTTTTACTTCCTCTATGTTGCTGATGATTTTTTTGTACAGTTGATGGTGGGTCGCCACAAATACCACGGGCATGTTTTCGTCAATAAGAGCTATCGGACCATGCTTCATTTCGGCTGCAGGGTAGCCTTCTGCATGTATGTAGCTTATTTCCTTTAGTTTCAGAGCGCCTTCGAGTGCTACCGGATAATTGAATCCGCGCCCCATGTATAAGGCATTTTCTGCATAAGTCAGTGAGCGTGCAATGTCTTTGATCTCTTCGTCTTTTGCTAAAACGCTTTTTATCTTTTCTGGTATGTTGCCAAGCTCTTCGATAGTGCTTTCATACTCTTCTTTTGAGATTGTGCCCCGTTCGTGTCCGAGAGCCAAGGCAAAAAGTGTCAGAACCGTAACCTGGCCTGTGAATGCCTTAGTTGAGGCTACTCCAATCTCCGGACCTACGTGTATGTATATGCCTGTGTCAGATGCCCTGGCTATGCTAGATCCGACAACATTGACTATGCCGAAACACATGGCTTTGTTCTCTTTGGCGAGCTGGAATGCTGCAAGCGTGTCGGCTGTCTCGCCGCTTTGTGATATGGCAATCACAACATCGTCCGGTGATATTACGGGGTTGCGGTAGCGGAATTCAGAAGCGTATTCTACTTCAACCGGAATATTAGCCCATTGCTCAATGAGCTGTTTGCCGATAAGGCCTGCGTGCCATGAAGTACCGCATGCCACGATAATGAATCTTTCGGCTTTCATCAGGCGTTCGCGGTGCATGTTTATGGTGCTTAGTACAATTCGCTTTTCGTTGAGCAGCAGGCGTCCTCTCATGCAGTCGGCCATACATCTCGGCTGATCATAGATCTCTTTCAGCATGAAATGTTCAAATCCGCCTTTCTCAAGCGACTCGAGACTAATGTTCACTTCTTTAACCTCAGGCGTTATGTCTTCGTAGTTAAGATTGTTTATCTCTATTTTCTTTCCGATTTTCAGCAGTGCCACTTCGTTGTCGTTGAGATAAACCATCTGTTTGGTATATTCAACAATCGGCAGGGCATCAGATGCAATAAAGAACTCTTTATGATCGGCCCCGATGCCTATTACGAGAGGGCTGCTCTTTCTTGCAACGACAATTTTGTCGGGACAGTTCTTGTCGATAACGGCAATGGCATAGGCTCCGACAACCATTCGCAGCGCCATGATTGTGGCGTTTTCAAGGTTCTTGTCGTATTTTTTTTGCATATATTCAATGAGCTGAACCAGCACTTCTGTGTCTGTTGAACTCTTGAATGTGTATCCTTCTTTTTCGAGAAGGATTTTCAGATTGCTGTAATTCTCAATAATTCCGTTATGGACAAGGGCGAGGCGTCCGCTCTGAGACACGTGTGGATGTGCGTTTATGGCTGATGGTTCGCCATGAGTAGCCCATCTTGTGTGAGCAATGCCAATTTGTCCTGAAATATCTCTTTGTGATGTCAGGGCTTCAAGATTACTTACCTTGCCTTTTTCCTTATAAACGTTCATAACTCCTTCGTTGTTTATAAGTGCAACTCCGGCAGAGTCGTATCCTCGGTATTCAAGGCGCTTAAGTCCTTGTATAAGAATGGGATAAGCATCTCTGAAACCTATATATCCAACTATTCCACACATTGTTATTCCTTGTTTGTTTTTATATAAAAGTTCACCGCATCAGATGTCAAACGGTTATATGCGGCAGGTATATATCTGCAAAGATAGTAATTTTAGTCATAAATATACATTTTGCCCTGTCATTTTATATTTTATTTTTGAGTTTTATGTATTGACTGTTACAAATGTTTGACCGGTTACTATAATATTCTGCCATATGGATAATGCGATAAAATATTTTGCCTATGGATTAAATATTCAAGCTGTTTTGGCTATTCGTGTTAATTGAATATGGCAGAGGATAAAAGTAGCTGAAGCCATTATATAAAAAGTTCCGCCCTTGTCTTCAGCCATTGGCAAGACAAGGACGGAATGCTTTGTTTTGACTTGTTTTAATCTTAAATATTTTTTATTTTAGAGCGAGTATTATGATTATTTCAGTTCGTTAATTGCTTCGTTGAGCAGCGCTTTGAGATAATTGTCTTTGCTGCGCTTTTGCATTTCCTTTATGCTGTCCATACATGTCACCTTCTCGCTTTCGTTGAGCAGGCTGCCGTATGACTTGCATAGTTCCAATATCTTGTTTACAATTCCCGTGCAGATAGTGAGCTTGTTTGACCCGCCTTCATCCAGAACGGCATAATATGCAACCCTTAGATTTCCGAATCTTTTCAGAAAGTCCATGTCAGTTTTTATTGCGTCATCGCTTGTGTGGATTGTTATATTTGAAAAATCTTTATTATTGTTGTACGATGACGATTGTCCTGATTTATGTGTTATAATATGTCCGTTGTCATTAATAGTAACTATATCGCCGTTGTCTTTCATGTTAATAATTGTTCTTGTGGCGGGGCGATTCACTTTCTGTGGGTCTTTTCCGTATATCTTATATATTATTCCCCATACTTTGTCTTCTTTTACTTTCTCCTTCCATACTATGGCATAAACGTATCTGTAAAGACTGTCGTTGCTGTCATGAAACAACATAACATCATAGTTATGGTCAATATGTTTTCCGAACAAAATCTCTTTGTCAAGGTTGCGGCCATAGCTTACTCTCATCAGTGTCGCATCGCTTATTCCGCTTGATCTTTTTGCCAAATTATAGGCATTTGATGCGTCTTTGTTGAATGCAGAGCGTATGCTGTTTAAGGCTTTTGACTTATTTGACGGAAGCTCAAAGGTATATGAATAGCAGTAAGATTTGTCTTTTACGCCGTTTTGCTCCATTGTAACTTCTTTCTTAATGTATTCCTCATAATTCTTATTGTTCACAAAGTCATCAATGGCATTGTCTATATTCTTTTGGGCATGGGCACCAAGCGACATTATTATGCACGCTGCTGTTGTGGCAAAATATCTATATGTCTTCATAATGGTATGTTTTTTAATAATATTCGTTTTCTTCTGTTTCATAGTCAATACCTTCTTCGAGGGTGGCCATAATAAGTTCTATCTTTATATCCTGTCTGTTATACAGGTCGTATATCTCTCTTATTTTTTGTTCTTGTTCGAAACATATCTGGCGCAGCTTTTCTTCAGCCATTTGGTCGGCTACAACATTTATCGAGTCGCGCTCAGACTTTGCTATATATGTCTTTGGAGGCATCACTTTGTAGACCCTTCTCTTTATTCTGCTCTTTTTCTTATTTGGCTTTACGGCCTCTTTCTTCATAGAGTCGATGGCCAGAGTATCTTTGGATGATATGATATTTTCTTCTGTCGCCAGTTTGCCGGCTGCGTTTACTGTTTGTTGTTCAGGCATAATGTCCGGAGTACCAGGACGCACTATCATGACCAATGCTACTATTGCTGCGGCTGCTGCCATGAGCATAGCCACCGTTATGGCTTTACTCCTGTTTTTTGCCGTATGCTTTTGTCCGTTGGATTGCAATGGCATTCCGTCGTCAAACCATCCGAACATATCTTTGTATGGCTTCCATTCGTCTTCCACTTCATGTGTACGGAGATATTCAGCTATGCGGTTTTCTTCGTCAACCGTAGTCTGTCCGTCCATGAATCGCTTTATGAGTTGTTCTATTTCTTTATTCATAGTGTTATATTCCAGCCCTTTTTTGAAATTCTTTCAGTATTTTCATTCTAGCCCTTGATAGTAGAGTTGCCACCGAGGTTTTTTCCATGCCGAGCAGCTTGGCTATTTCCTCGTTGCTTTTATGTTCAACCTGCCTCAGCTTTAGTATCTGATATTCCTTCGGAGGAAGTTCGGCCACCCGTTTCATCAGCCAGTTGTGGTCTTCTTTTATTTCAACACAGACATCCGGGGCCGGAGCCTTGCTGTCGGCTATGTTGCTGTGGCTGTCCAGTGGCTGCTGAGGCCTTTTGCGGTGTACGTCTATTGCCTTGTTGCGTGCAATGCATACGGCCAGTTTCTCGGCGTCAGTCTTGCTGCTTATGTCGTTGCGCAATGTCCAGAGCTTTAGCATCACGTCTTGAGCAATGTCTTCGGCTTCATCCATGCTCATAGAGAGGGCAAGGGCTGTAGCCACAGCTTTTGCTCTTGTTGATTTTGCTATTTGTTCGAACTCTGTCTGCTCCATATATTTTCCTTGTTTAGTGTTATAACGTTTTGCCTGCCTGATTATAAACTGACGTTAACATTTATTATGAAAGCAGCGGTTCGCGCTTATAAAAATCATTTCGCTTTTTAGAGTATTTTCTGTTTATGACTGATATTTCCTTTTATAATAAGGGCGGCTTGTATGTGCCGTTATGTCAGGACGATGTGATTTTTTTACCTATATATATTGTAGTCAAATGTCTTTTGACTGTTGCTAAGATTTCGCATATTGTATATCATTCTGCCTTGGCCGGAAATAACATTTGTTTTAGATACGCCGTTTTATGAATATTGTGTAATTTTGCACCTTGAAATCATCGATGCAGCAATCTTGCTTGATGTCTGCATCTTATTTTCGGCATGAATAATGTTACAGGTTAGAGTTTTTTAGGTAATTTATGGGTAAGACAAATATAAATAATACGGCATACGAAGAACGTTTGGGTACAGACAGAATAATACTTATTTCTGCGTTTTCGGCAATAGTCAGTGGCGGCGGTGCTCCGTTGGCTGCCATAGCCCTCGGTCAGGGCGACAGAAAGAGGGCAGGGCAGACCCTGGGTAACGGTTTTGTCCTGTTGCTTATTTTTACGCTTCTGACCACTACTCTTACATATCTCTTCATGGAACCGTTGCTGATGTTTACCGGCGCGTCTGAGAATACTGTAGGTTACGCAAAAGATTATCTTTCAATTTATCTTTTAGGTACACTGTTTGTTGAAACGTCGGTAGGACTTAACACGTTTATAAACACTCAGGGACGTCCGGCGATAGCGATGTATTCGGTGCTGATAGGCGCCGTTCTTAACATAATACTCGACCCTATTTTTATCTTTGTGATGGGCATGGGCGTCAGGGGCGCGGCCTTGGCTACTGTTATATCGCAGGCATGCAGCGCGTTGTGGATAGTAAGTTTTCTAACGTCAAAGCGTGCTTCACTCAGATTGGAGTTCAGGTATATGCGCCCTGACAGAAACGTGATTTCTCACATTCTGGCTTTGGGCGTGTCGCCGTTCATTATGGCAAGTACGGAGAGCCTCGTCGGCTTTGTCCTTAACAGCAGTCTTGAAAAGTTCGGCGACATTAATGTCAGCGCTTTGGCCATAATGCAGAGCGCCATGCTTGTAGTGAGCGTTCCCCTTGCAGGCTTTGCGCAGGGCTTTGTGCCTATTGTCAGCTACAACTATGGCCACGGAGACAGAAACCGTGTAAAGGAATGCTTCAAGATTGTGCTGGCAATAATGTTTACGTTTAATTTCGTACTTGTGCTGTTCATGGTTCTGTTTCCGTCTTTGGTTGCAGCAGCCTTTACAACCGACGAAGCTCTTATCAGTACGGTATGCCGGGCCATGCCCGTATTCTTGTGCGGTATGACCATTTTTGGACTGCAGCGCACGTGCCAGAATATGTTTGTAGCCCTGGGACAGGCTAAGGTTTCTGTCTTTATCGCCTTGCTCCGCAAAGTTATATTGCTCATACCTTTGGCTTTGCTGTTGCCTAAGTATATGGGCGTGATGGGCGTTTATGCAGCCGAAGGAATATCTGATGCAACTGCAGCAATACTGTGTACGCTGATTTTTGCATATCAGTTTCCACGTATATTGCGCCGCATGTAGCACGTGCTGTTAATCGTTTTTCAAATATTTGGTTTTGTTTCAGCTTTGCATTACCTTTGCAGAATAGAATATTATAAATTATGCTGTTAAGTCGTGAAACTTTTTTTGAGATAATACGTTTTGGCATCGTAGGCGTTATTGCCACGGCCCTGCATTATGGCATATATTGGCTTTTGCAAAGTGTAATCGACGTAAATGTTGCTTATACCATAGGATATTTTCTGAGTTTTGTGGTAAACTATCTGTTGTCGGCAAAGTTTACGTTCCGTAAGAAGAAGTCGGTTAAAAATGGTTTTGGCTTTGGAGGAGCACATCTTTTCAACTATTTCTTGCAGATAGGACTGCTTAATCTATTCCTTTGGCTTGGTGTGAGCAAGGAGCTTGCGCCTGTGCCTGTTTATTGTATTGCAATACCGACAAACTTTTTGATTGTCCGTTTTGTATTCAGAAAAATAGGTTGATGTTTGCTTGCTGGACTGAATATGGCTTACAACTTAATTATAAGGATATCTGATAAAAGCTGATTAAAAGAATATTGAGACATAGGTAAACAAAATTTTGCATAGTATTATTCTTTGCCCGTTTTGTTTAGCAGTCATTATGGCACTTTTATAAGCAGCGCTAATTTTGAACGCAAAAAATCGAAAGTAGAGAGCCTGTTTGTGATTGTAAATCGTTGGCGCTATAGTGAGATTTTGTGAAATGTATAACCAAAACGACGTGTATTGGTTTTAAATCATTAACCTATTGTTTTTGAGTCGTAACTGGGCCACTTTTGCATCAAAAGTGGCCCAGTTTTTCATTGGAAACAAATGGTTTTTTACGGATAATCCGATGTATTATTACATCGAATTAAATAATTTCAGAATAGGGAGCTAAAAAAAGCATCACGCTTTTTGCGCAATGCTTTTATTTATATCTTTTGATTAGAATTGCCACCAATGTTTTTTCTTTGGTCTTTCATCATATGAAACATGGCCCTGACGTTCCATCATGATGTCTTTATATGTCTTGTTTTCTTTTATCATTCTGTATATTGTTCCCCAATCAGGCAGGCCTCCTATATTGCGGTCGTCAATAAACATGTCAGCTTTAAGCTTGCGTGAGTAGTGGTTGTTGTTTGACGTGCCTTGTTCTTCAGGATAATCTTTATTAACAGCATAAAATTCCACTCCGCGGTCCTTGCACCATTGTACGGCCTCGTCGAGCAGTTCGCCTTCGCGTACAGACCATAATATGAGCTTGTGATGATCAGCAATCAACATTTTAAGAGTATCTGTCGCAAACGGAATCTCCTGGCCAATTTCAGGATATCTGTGTTCAACAATTGTGCCGTCAAAGTCTACTGCAATAGTCATAATTCTATTTCAAAAAAATAATGCTAAATATGAATAACTTTATAAGTAATTGAATATAAATGTTTAAAAGTATACGGAAACTTTCTGACGAGAAAGCCGCCGTATACTTTTAGTCAGTTGTTATCTTTTTACAGATGTGTCGTTTTTGTTGCCGTAATGGCTGTTAGAATAATCGCCATAGTTGCCGTATGAGCCATACGACTTACCCTTGCCGTAATGTCCGTATTTGCCATACTTGCCGTATTTGCCATATCCATAATAATAGCCATACTTCTTGTCTGAAAGGTCTATGCCGTTGATAGCGATGCACAGATTTGGCAACTTGTTCTCTGCAGCCAGTTCGTTTATCATGCCGAAGCTGGCTTTCGGAGTGTAGTCTGCACGGCACATATAGATACAGATGTCGGCATGCTTGCCAATCTGCAGCGTATCTGTTACCAGTCCGACCGGAGCCGTGTCTACCAATACATAGTCGTAGTTCTCTCTGAGCAAGTTGAGCACCTGTTCAAGTGCAGGGCGAGAAACAAGCTCTGCCGGGTTGGGAGGAATAGGACCTGCCATCAGAAGATCGAGGTTATTGTTAATCTCTGAAGGTACGATTTGTTTTTTAACATCGCTCCATTCCGGATTCGTCATTGTAAGCAATGGCGTGATACCGTTATTGTGATTGTTTATCTTAAACAATTCTGCCAATCTTGGCTTACGGATATCAAGACCAATGAGGATTACTTTCTTGCCGAGAAGTGCAAAGCTTACGGCCAGGTTGGCTGCTGTAAATGTCTTTCCTTCGCCGGATGTTGAAGACGTAAACATTATTACGTTTTGCTTTTCTTTCAGCATAAACTGAATATTCGTACGCATAGAGCGGAATATTTCCTCCATCTGGTTGTTCTGGTTCTCGTGTACGACAATGTCAGCCCTTGTCTTTGCTGTTTCGCTTGCTACGACAATGTCTGCAATGATTGGCAGCTTGGTAAGGCTTGCAACATCTTCATGGCCTTCAATTCTGTATCTGAAGAAATTAATTACGTATAAAATCAGAGACGGAATGGCTATACCCATTATGAGGGCTATAAGCATTATTATGCTGCCCTTCGGGCTAACCTTGCCGGCGTACTGCGGCATTTCGATAAGTTTTCCTTTGTCTGCTGTTGCTGCTAATGAGATAGAGTTCTCTTCGCGTTTCTGCAATAGCATAAGATAGAGTCCTGACTTTACTTCCTGCTGTCTTCCGATCTGAGTCAGTATACGCTCCTGTTCAGGGGCTTTGGTTACTTCACCGCTGTATTGGCCCAGCTGCATCTGTATGGCGTCACGTTGTATTGTGAGGCTCTTCTTTGCCTGCTGCAGTGCCTGATGTATGCTTGCCTGCATGTCATCGAGTTGTGATGTCAGCTCTATTACCACCGGGCTGTTTTCTGAAGCCGTGCGAAGCAGTCTGTTGCGTTCGAGGGCTATCTTGTTGTATTCATTGATAAGCGATGTTGACGCTTCGTCTTGAAGTCCTACATTTGACGGCAAAACCTGATGCCTGTTACCTGGACGGTTGGCAAAGTTGATAAGACTGGTTATCAGAGATATCTGAGTGTTTGCCTCATTGAGCTTCTGCTCGTATACAGAAGTGTTTGTCGATGTCGTGGTGGCATCCAGTTTTAGCTCCATCAGCCTGTTGCGCTTCTTGTAATCTTCGAGTTCGCCATCTGTCGAACTAAGTTCGGCATTGATTTTTGCCAGACGTTCGTTGATGAACTCTTCTGTACGTACGGCTATCTCGTTCTTGTCTTCGTTGGCTTGTCTGTTATAGCAAACCACAAGCTGGCGCAGATAATCCATACTGCGGCTTATGTCCTGATCCTGAAGCTGCAGGCTCAATACAGAAGACGTCTTTGATGTCTGTTCAACGGATAAGCTCTTGACATATTTATATGCAGCAATACGGGGTGAATTTAATATAGCAATTTCTGATTCTCCGTCTTCAAGCTTATAACGCCCGTTTGCAGTCAATGTGATAATTCCGACTTTTGTACGTATTACGGCAGGTATGCCATCTATTGTCTTTTCTATTTCGTAAGGACCGTCAAAAGCAACCTCGTTTTCTGGGATATAATATGTACCTTTGACAATGTAGCCATTGTCTTTTCTTGTAATTTTTAGTTTGACCGGAGCATTCAGCTTATCCATGTGGGCAAAATCCATGTCAACATTTATTGGCTGCTCTTTGTATATAAGCTGGTCTTTTACATGCCCCTTTAGATAATAATTGACGTATAATTTTAAGTCGCGGACAGTTTGTTCGGCAACAGTGGTTGATGTCAGGATTTCCTGCTCATTCTCTATACCATAGTTGTTGCTTATAATACCAAGGTTAGACATACTCTCCAGTGCCTGAAGGCCTCCTCGTCCAGAGCGTCGGCTGTTGTCGTCGTCCTTAATCAGCAACTTAGCTATTGTGTTGTATACCGGTGTTGTGTAGCGCAGGTAAAGAAAACCAATGCCAACACATATCAGTATAGATAAAATAAACCATTTCCAATTAAGTATAAACGCCTTGTAAATGGTTTGGAAGTTGAAGGAAGATTGCTCTTCTGCAATTTCCTGAACTTCTTGGTTGTTTTTTAATTCGTTCATTTATTTTTATCCTAGTTTATTTGTTTGTTATCCTATTAAACTTATAAGGTATTTTCCGTATTCATTTTTCAACATGGGCTGAGCAACTTCTTTAAGTTTCTCAGAGTCAATCCAACCTTGTTTGAATGCAATCTCTTCAAGGCATGCAATTTTCAGACCTTGACGTTTCTCTATAACCTCAATGAAAGTTGACGCCTCGCTCAGACTGTCGTGTGTGCCTGTGTCGAGCCATGCGAATCCTCTTTGAAGTGTTTGAACTTTCAGAGTCTGTCGTCTGAGGTATTCTTGGTTGACAGATGTTATTTCCAGTTCGCCTCGTTTGCTTGGCTTGATGTTCTTTGCAATCTCAACAACGCTGTTTGGGTAGAAATATAAGCCGACAACGGCATAGTTGCTCTTCGGATTTTCAGGCTTTTCCTCTATGCTGAGACAGTTGCCGTTCTTGTCAAATTCAGCCACTCCGTAACGTTCCGGATCGTTGACATAGTATCCGAATACAGTTGCGTTTCCGTTCTTCTCTGCCTCTTCGACACTTGCGTGCAACATCGCAGAAAATCCTGCTCCGTGAAAAATGTTGTCGCCTAATACAAGGCATACGCTGTCGTCGCCGATAAATTCCTCGCCGATGATAAATGCCTGTGCAAGTCCATCAGGCGAAGGCTGTTCGGCGTATTCGAAATGTACGCCATAGTCAGAGCCGTCTCCTAGCAGTCTTTTGAATCCAGGCAGGTCGTGTGGTGTTGATATTATCAGAATGTCTTTTATGCCAGAAAGCATAAGTACTGAAATGGGATAATATATCATCGGCTTGTCAAAAATTGGTATCAATTGCTTGCTGATACCTTTAGTGATTGGATATAAACGTGTGCCAGAACCACCGGCCAATACAATACCTTTCATCTTGTTTTGCTGTTAAATTAAATAATACTTAACCTGTTGAATGCCTGTTTTGTCAGGTCTTTGTGATGTTGTTTAAAAAATTATACATCAATTGCAATAATCGCATATGCTTTGCAAAGGTATAATAAAAGTTGATAATAATCAAATTTTATTTTGATTTTTGATGTATTTGATGTAATTTTGCATTTATATTTTAATTGCCGTGATATTGTTCATGGCTCGTTAGTTTAAATTATATTGATTAAAGACATGGGACTTTTAAGTAAATTATTTGGAAAAAGCAATAAAGAAGAACATAAGACTGGAGGCATGGAAGATTATATGACACTTGTGCGTGTCTATCTTCAGGCTGCAATCGCTGAAAATGCCGGCATAACTAATCTGGCGATGCTTCCTGACCTGAGAATGTTCAAAACCACTCTTCACGTTCCGACATTGAACAACAAACTTGGGGTTTAGAAAGTTTTCCTAAATACCAATTTTATTATACACTCAATTTGACTTATTTTCCATATGTAAATTTCAGAAGTTATACCGCAGCTTTGATATATGTATCATCTGCAACTTTCTCACAGACATAATCATCATCTTTTCCGAAAAACAATTCATTGCAGCACTCTGGACTATCATGATCCCAAACTCTAATAGTTTCGTCTGCATCCTGTATAATCCAACTATCGGATGCAAGAACATAAAAGTCATACATATGCGTTTCATCAGAAAGTAATGCATATTCTCCAAAGCCCAAATCACAGTTTTTCTTCTCCGGATCAGTTTCTTTTCTATGTAACACTGGTATTGGTGCATCATAATCAACTTCAATCTCGACAGCTACACCATCCACCTTAATGTACTGCTTATTGTCTGCATTGATATAATCCCATGCTTCCTGTTCTGTATCAAAGAACTTCATACCTTCATGTGATTGCTTTTTAATATCTTTTGTAAGTTTATTGATCATATATACCATCCATCCAGTTTCCATACCTGGCTGATACTTTGTTGCTCTTACCGGCTTAGTCTGATATACCTTTGCATTTTCTTCAAAAATATTGTTCAATTTAAAACTGTTTGTTTCCATAGCTTAATGTTCCTTTCTTCTAAAAATGTAACCTTGTGCAACAGTGTAAAAAGCATCCTCAAATTTTTCCAACTGCTCTGATGTAAGAACGCCTTTTAAGTGCTCTTTGCAATCATTCCACGCTTCTGCCTTTATTCTGTTGCTTTCAATAATATCTTCCATTGTTATAGCCATGCTTCATTACCTCTTTACTTATATAATGCACATTTTAGATTACGTTTTCCCCTTTTTGTGGTAAATTTATTTTCTCATTTTTTTCTCGATGATACTTTTACCTATTATGAAAAACCAATATATTGCTAATGGTATGAGAATCAAAAGGATTTTCATTGTTACATTTTCCACAATCAGAGATGCGACCAAACCGCACGTCCATACAACCATACTTATATAGAATCCATATGTAAAAAATTTCAATTTTCTCTTCATTCTAATACCTCTCGTTCTTCCTGATTTTCTCTAACTTTTCCTTCTTTTGATTTTTATATCTTACCCTTGCTCTCGGTTTATATTTGTTACAATGCTGGCAATAATGAGCGTGATCCGCTTTTCTACCCTTGGTACAAAGTCCTGCACATACATAGTACAAACAAGGTGTCTGTCTATCTGTTGCCATTATCCCTGACCTCCTTGTTAAGTTCGTTGCATCTGGCTTCTGCTTCTTCCTGTGTGGCAAATAGCTTCTGATCTGTATAGTCGCTCCTATCAGCAAATCCATATTTCACAACTGTTTTCGGTTCGTTGTGGTGTCCACCAGTGTTAAGCAGATAATTATATACCTTGATATTAGTAATGGTGTCTTTACCAACTAATTGATATATTTTTCTCTTTCCGTGTAATCGACCAGTGCCAAAACATTTATCACATGAGAATCTATTAACATCTACAATAATATATCCTTCTCCATTGCAAGCTGCACATGGTTCTTTTGACCTTGCTTTCTGGATGATATAGACCTCTTGACCGATGTTGAATTTTGTTTCTATATTTATTTGCATTGTCTTGACCTCTCTTTCCGGTGTGTTGTGGTTGTTTTGTTGTAATGATACTGGTTACATTTAAAAATTGCTTTCTATTAACGATAAGCCATTTTCAAGAAAATTTATTAAAATACATTGTACTTACAGCAAAAACCCAAATTGTATATACAATTAAATATTTTGCATATCAATTTATAATTACATTGTAGTTACAAAGTTTTTACGATGTCATTCAATTCCTAGTAAATAGGTAGGTTATCGTACTTCCTAAACAAAAAGGTATAGGAAAATCAAGTGTTTTCGTTGTACACGATATAGTGTACGATAACCAATTTATTCATTCTTTTCCATTTCTGCGTTATATTCCACTTCAATATCATCCATAATATCACGCAAGTTTTCTTTCGCTCCCTTTAACCAATACAGATTATCATTGGCAAGAATTGGTTTTCCTAACTCATACTGCTTTTCGATCTTATCCATCATGTACTTAATTCCAGTCTGCATACCTGCTTGAAATCCTAAGTTAAAAAGCTCCTGTCTGTTCTCTGCATTCTCCTGTGATCCGTTCATCATCTTTTCCATCTCCTTTGACATTTCTCTCATAGCTTTAATAAATTCCTTTTCCATATTCAATCAACCTCCGTTATGTGTAAATTATCAGCAATACAGCAATTATGCTTCCTATAACAATTTGCAGTATAGTTTGCTTTGTTATTGGTTTCGGTTCTTTGTCCACTCAACCGCTCCTTCCTTTTGTGTCCTACATATATACAATGCACATTTTGAGAATGATTTTCCCCACCTTACCAGAAAATTTATAATAATTCGCTCTTTTTCTTGATTTGCTCTAAGTTAGGGTTCAAATACTTCAATGTGGTTTTTATACTTGTATGTCCAGCTTGATTTGATACCTCATTGATGCTATATGCTCCGCTCTCCAATGCGTTATAACAAAAGAAGTGTCTAAGCATATGCGGATGGATATGGTAGCCATCAACACTAAATTCATCAAATACTTTATTTATGGTGGACGGATTCAAAATCTTCCCTTTGCTGTTATGGAATAAATAATCTGATTCCACATTATCTGATCTCTGGTATTCCCTTATTGCCGAGATAACCTTAGAATTGATAATGACAGTTCTTTGCTTTTCACCTTTTCCGTCTGCTACTCTGATCTGGCTCGCAGCAGTGTTTACATCTACCTTTTTCAAATGCAACACTTCCGATATTCGTAATCCTGCATAAGCCATAATGGTAACTATTGCATAATTCCGTTTTGCGGAACATCCTTCAGATTGCAACACTCTTTGCCTAAACTCTTCAACTTCCTTTTTCGTGATATTGGTAGGACTGATTATTTCCGCTTGTACCTTTATTAAGTCTGCTTTGCTTATTACAATGTTATCTGGTTGCATCAGCTCATTATATTTAATCAATCCAGATAGCATAACATTTATAGTTTTTGCGTTTAGATTCTGCCCCGTCCTCTTGCTAGTCCTTACATTTTTAAGATAACTTTTGTATTCCAGAATATTTTCCCTATACAGTTTCTTAAAGCCAACTTCTCCGAAACTATCATTGAACCATCTGAAAAATACATTTACTGAGGTTATATATGATTTTATTGTCGTATCGGATTTTCCCTCTAATCGCAACTTGTTTTCAAACTCTCTTATCAGTTCATCCATCAACTACGCCTCCAAAAATAATATTGAATTAAATTCATTCAAGTTTTTAAAAATAATATTGAAAATCTTATATGTCCTTCTACTTACTAATACACATTTTTTCAGTAATATTCCCCTTATATTGAAAAAATAATTGAGGTCATTTTTGCCTTATTCCTTGTATATATTCCGTATCTCCGTTATACTTATATAAGGAAGGAGTTGATTTACATTTACATCGAGATTCAGAAGCCGAACCGCTTCAAAGATATGCTACATAAGATTCAGTCTAAACTGGAAGATATATTGTTTTCCATTCTACAACACACACCAGATAAATTCATTCCAAAATCCCTTATGTGTTGGTTTGAGAAATACACCAACAAACGACTTGCACAACTGAAAAGTGATGTGATCCGCAAACGCTGGCAGACAATCGAACTTGAAAAGGCTGTTGATAATATTCACCAGAGGCAGCAGCCATAAAAATAAGAGGTCTTTCTTCTATATATAATATAGTAGATTTACCTCTTTTGGGTTTGAACATCCGTTCCCTTTATGCTATACTGTTATTGTGTAATTGAAACGAAAGCAGGATGTGATTTTCCGAGTTATGCCCTCTAGTATTACGAAAGAGGGATGATGCCCATGAACACAATGGAAGTTCTTACGCTTTTATTAGTTGTTTTTGCGGCTCTATCTTACATAGATAACCATAACAACAAAAAGAAATAGCATCCCACCGTCCAAAGTGAATGCTATTTCATAGTTGCAACTGAGGACAATCGGATAACACATCCGATAACCTTTCTATGTAGATTATACACTAGGGCATTTGAGAAATCAAGTGCCCTTTTTAATTGTCCTGTGATTCTGCTTGCTTCTTTGCGTTCCTTGCCTTTGTTGCTTCTGACTTCTTCTGTGCAGCCTTTTTCTCTTCCTCTGTCATATTTCGTTTTGATTTTCCTTTTTCATCTTCTGGATAATCAATTACATATTCCTGTTTTTCTGACAGAAATTGAACAAATGGCTTTACATATAATGTAGCAGTTTCAATATCTTCATCTGATATTTTATTGTCTTTCATATATTTTTTATAACCATTTATAATATAATCTATATCTTTATCTCTCAAAATCAGGTTCATTTCCAGAGCATCGGCAATCTCTACTAATTCAAGAGCAGAGAATTTATCTCTAGTCATTTTATTACTAAGATTCTGCCTAGTAGTATTTATATCCTGTGCTAATTCTGCTTGAGAAATTCCCTTTGCTTCTAATATATCCTTAATTACTGTCGTTGCTGACATATCAACCAAACCTTTCATTCTATGTTCACCTCCAATTATACTTGATTTTCCCTATTTTTTCAAGGTCAGCAAAATTCACTTGATGCACGATTGCAACAATCTATGTACAATTTTCCATTTTAACGGATGTGTTATTTTCTTTTCTGTTTGATATATAAAAATTTCCGTTACCTTTTGGAACAAATCTACTGGTAATATTGAGCCTTTCATTTGATTGCACTGATAGCAACAAATCTGTAAATTTTCAACTTCATCCTCTCCATTTTGATTCAGTGGAATTATATGATCTAATGTAATCTCCGAAAAAAGTAGCTGTTTCCCACATATTGCACATTTTCCTTTTGCGTTATCATACAAAAGTTTTCGTACATCCTGTGAATAGTGTTTTCTATTGTTTTTCTTCTTAACATATGTATCTTCTGTATCAAATAGATAATATCCCTTGCATTGTGTTGGTTTACCTAATATTTTTCGCATTGCCTTGTTTACATTATAAAATTGAGTTGCCTTGTTTATATCCTTTGTCTTTTTTACTTTTCCATTCTTTGTATTCTGTATATAATACTCTCCATTTGTGATTACTATAGCCATAATATCAACCTCTTTTCTATTATGGACAGCCATATTTCAAGCTGCCCCAACTGCTGTCTCTTTAGCAATCATTTTTTTGATTATTCCCTTTGTTATTTTCCAGAAAACATTGTATTTATGTTTTCATTAGATTAAAACTTCCAAAATTTGTTTAATCCATCTCCAAAGCCATTTGTCAGAATATTTTATTTCCATCTGATGCATAAATATCTTTGTTATTCGTTCATTGAAATCCTGTGGATATATGTCATGTTTTATGAGATTGCATATGTGACATGAACAATATAAATTTTCTATATCATTCGTTCCACCTTTTGAACGTGGGATTCTATGCTCAATCTCAAAGGAATCAAAATCAACAAAATCTCCACACAAATAACAATGACCTTCCGTTTTTTTATAGATCTGCTTTCTTTGTTTTACACCAAAACCTTTCCTTTTACATATAGCAGGTGTATTTCCATCAAATTTATTATTTAACACTCTTAACTGATCTTTTCCCTGATCTTGCTCTGAATACAATACTTTATGTAATGCAGTATCATATATTATGAAATTCTTATTACATGACTTTAATCCCCTATATGCTTTTTTGGCAGCTTTCAACGACTCAAATTTTACTGCATCATTGAAATTAGTTCCTTTTAATACACCTTTTTCATTGTATTTCATATAGTGCTGTCCATTGGTAATAACAATTGCCATGATATAGCCTTCTTTCCAACAGAGGACAACTATATTTCAAGATGTCCCCTATCCTTTATAATTCCCTTTTATCTTTCATCCGGGAAACAAACTGTTGTCGCATTGTCTCCTGGTGTTTCGGAGATTCGATTTGTAATAATCCAAATTCTGCCTTTTGAGGTATTGTAGGCACCCATAAGGTATAAATCATCTGGATAATTCAAAGCATCCTCATTTGTCTGTTTGTCTTCTGTGTCCATGTCTCCCCAGTCTTTAACCGCAAATCTCTGTAATGCAACTGTGACCTCAACCGCAAATTTCTGTTCCGCTGCCATACGATCATTGATTGATCTTGTTGTTACTACCTGTCCCATATTGAAAAATTTTGATGTAATCATTTCACTTTACCTCTCTTTCTTTTATATCAAGCCAACCATGCAAGCCATTTTGTACAATGGATTCTTTGCAGGTTTCCGCATATGCTCCGCTTTCTGTTTGGCTTTGCGTTCCATCCTGTCCATAAATGCCATCTGATTATCAAGTTCTGTATATTCCAACATTTGCGTTGGTGTCAGTGCGTTATATGGTGTTTTTAAGTTTCTATCTATGATCTGGTTTCCGTCTGTCATTGTGATGATTTTAAAATTAAACATATTGTTTTCCGTCCTTTCTATGCTTCCATTACTTCTGTAACAATTCGCTTTACCTTGTCAAACTGTTTATATACTCGTTTCTGTTTGATTCCGTGATTATCCGCTATTTCCTTTAGTGAATAACCTTCCACCTTGTCAGAAAATATTTTCTTTTGTTCTTCTGTCAATCCGTTTTCAATCTGCTTTACCATTTCCCTATATTCCAGATTAGAGACTGTTTCCATTGTGGAATGATTAGAAATATCCATACCCATTGAATCTAAACTAATATCTGATCCGGCTTCTGTGCTTCTTTTTTGTGCTTTCTTTTTTCTAAAGTGAACAAATACCGCCTGTTTCATATACATATAGGAAACCGCTTCAAAACTGCATTTCGCTTGTAATTGCAGATCATTCAAATAATTTTCTACTGATAACAGGAAATCAAACACGACAATATCAAAAAATTCTTCTGCATCCAGCTTTGACTTCTTCAAAAAGTCCATGATTAGATGATAATTTTCTTCTGAAAACTTGCGTTCTTCCCTTGTCAATGGTCTTAATTGCCCTTTATTTTCCATGTGATAACCTTCTTTCTATTGGTGGCAAGTGTGCCATTTCTGACACACCGCCCAACTTTGCTATTGATTAGATACCGAAAACCTCCTTGAAGATTTTTCTGAATCTCTCAATGTCGTTATCTAAAGCCCAACTATACAGACCATCGTCATTACAACCGCCATACATCTTTAATGTGGTTCTTAAAATCTGCTTCAATGTATGTCCTTCAATCAACATATCTAATTCAGTTTTTTTAATGTCGTTCATCCATGCTTCACGCTCTGTGCATTTTTTGTAAAATTCTCTGTATAATTCCTTTAAAATCACCTGTCTTTCAACATTTGTATATGGATCAATCAGAAAAAATTCAAAATCTTTTTCTTCATAACCATTATCAAGTAATGAATCATAACTGAATAATCCACCTTCAGGACAACGCTTTTTCCTGTTCATATCACGCCAGTAATTACTCCTAGCACTGTCAAGTGTTCTGAAAAATACCTGTTCAAATTTAAGGCTCTGTAATCTCTCATACTGATGATATTTTTTTACCGCATTCAGATATGGAATGATTAAAATGTCATACCATTCTTCCGGATCTAATTCATGTATCTTCATGTAACGATACATTAAGTCGTGGTGCTCCTCTGCAAACTGCTTTTCCTCTTCTGTCAGTGATCTTGTTGTGTGTTCTGCTCTTCTGTAATTGCCCATAATGCTACCTCCTAAAATATGTATTTTGATTGATTGATTTTGTACGACTACTATTGAGCCGATAGGCAAGTTGTAATTGAATACCACGGCTTGACCGCTTGCCTGGATGGTATCGGGTGGATTGCTCCACCCTTTGTTATTAGTCGATTCTTAATACTGGGTAAGAACTTACTTTACTTACTTTTGCATAATCATCTTCACTAAGTAATTTTTTTACCTCTTCTTTGTTGACTGTCTCACGCCCACGCTTTGAAAGTGTAGCTTTGAAAACATTACCGATAAATCTACGAATAGGTTTACCCTTTTTATCTACCGCCTCACATCCTTCTGTTTCATTGAGGAACTCCATAACTTTTGAATTTAAAGCTGTAATATTGTCCTCTGCTTCTTCCTTGATTCTTTTCCACTCCTGAATCTGCTCCATTGCTTCATTCATTTCTTTAGCTGTCATACACATAATGACTACCTCCTTAAATATGTTTGATTGATTTTGTGTAGGTCTGTTTTGTTTGACCTTGTAACTGTATTGTACACTCATTAGTGTGCAAAGTCTATTGACGAAACATACAAAATGTACACTTATTAGTGTCATTTTTGTTGTGTAAATTCACTACTTAGTGTACACATTGCACAAGATCCTTGTACACTTTTTAGTGAATTTTTATATTGATATTGTACACTTATTAGTGTATTATAATGGTATCAAATCAATCAACAATATATTTTTAAAGGAGGTTTTTCTATATGAGATATTTTAAGAATGTAGAAACACTGGAAGAATTAAGAAAACAGTACAAAGAGCTATTAAAGAAGTATCATCCAGACAACCCAAACGGATCTACAGAAGCAACGCAAGAAGTCAATGTTGAATATGACAACCTTTTCAAAGTGTTAAAAGACAGACACGAACACAAGACAGAGCAAGCAAGCGACACTGACAAAAAGAGCTATGATAATATGAAGTATGATTTTTCAGAAGATGAAAAGTTAAGAGAAGTTTTACAAAGTATTATCACATTACAGAATATCAATATTGAAATAGTCGGTTGTTGGATATGGGTAGATGGCAACACATACGAACACAAAGACACTTTAAAGGCTTTAGGGTTCAAGTGGGCAAGAGAAAAAAAGAAGTGGTATTTTCATACAGAATCATTCAGAAAAAGAAGCCACAAAAAATTATCTATGGACGATATAAGAAACTACTATGGAAGTACAGAAGTAAAGACAGATGCAACAAAGAGATTAAAAGAAGCGTAAAAAAATAAGGGTGTAGGACTTGCAAGCCTACACCCTACCATAAGAAAAGGAGATCAAAACCATGAAAAAATCTATTGAAAAAATCGGAATTATTGCAGTTATGGGAATTATGTTAATTGGTGCTTATTTGTTGGGAACAACAGAAACAAAGACCGTCATAAAGACAGAAACCATCACAAAAGAAGTTATTCCAGATGGATATATTGCTATTGAAAATTGTATACCACTTGAGGATATAGCCGGATGGTATTATGATAAATATGATTATTTAACATTTTCGTTAAAAGATACGACTAGACCATTAAACAGTTTTCACGGAAAAAGTTATGATGATATTATTGCAGATTTGCCACATTTAGAGGATATGGGCCTGGATGATGGCTGTCTACCTGCGCGGCATGACCGACGAGGAGACTGCCGAGCTGACCGACGTGATGGCCCACAGCGGCGTCATGGTGGACCTTTCGCCCATCCCGGGCATCAAGGTGGACAAGCACTCCACCGGCGGCGTGGGCGACAAGACCACGCTGGTCATCGCGCCCATCGTCGCGGCCTGCGGCGTCAAAATTGCCAAGATGAGCGGCCGCGGCCTCGGCCACACCGGCGGCACCATCGACAAGATGGAGAGCGTCCCCGGCACAAAGACTGCCCTCTCGCAGGAGGAGTTCTTTGCACAGGTGAATAAGATCGGCCTGTCGGTCATTGGCCAGAGCGAGGGCATCGCCGTGGCAGATAAGAAGATGTACGCCCTCCGCGACGTCACCGCAACCGTCAGCTGCATCCCCCTCATCGCGTCCAGCATCATGTCCAAGAAGCTGGCCTCCGGCTCGGACGCTATCCTGCTGGACGTCACCACCGGCACCGGTGCGTTCATGAAGACCGTGGACCAGAGCATCGAGCTGGCCAAGCTGATGGTCTCCATCGGCACCCATCATGGCCGCCGCGTCGCTGCTATGATCACCGACATGGACACCCCGCTGGGCCACAACATTGGCAACAGCCTTGAGGTCATGGAGAGCATGGACGTGCTCAAGGGCCACGGCCCCGCCGACCTGACCGAGGTGTGCCTGCAGCTGGCTGCGAATATGCTGGTGCTGGCCGATAAGGGATCCCCCGCCGAGTGCCGCGCCATGGCCGAAGCAGTTATCGCAGACGGTTCTGCCTATGCAAAGTGCAAGGAGATGTTCGCGGCTCAGGGCGGCGACACCCGCGTTCTGGACGACTACAGCCTCTTCGAGAAGCCCGCCGCCAGCTATGAGCTGCTGGCCGAGGAAGACGGCTACATCGTCGCCAACGACGCCGAGAAGATCGGCTCTGCCAGCGTTCTGCTGGGCGCAGGCCGTCAGAAGAAGGGCGACCCGCTGGACTTCGCCGCCGGCATCACCCTCCACAAGAAGCGCGGCGACTACGTCCACAAGGGCGAGAGCCTTGCCACCTTCTACGGCGCGACGGATAAGTTCGACGCTGCCGCTGCCGAGTACCGCAGCGGCCTCGTCTACGGCCCCGAAAAGCCCGAGGAAGCCCCGCTGGTCTACGCCCTCGTCACCAAGGACGGCGTGGAGCGGTACTGAAATACCTGAATCGCTGAGAACGGCCCCGGGATCTGTGTGTTCCGGGGCCGTTTTTCCGCCAAAACTGCGCTTTGTGGTGGATAAAGCCGACAGAAGAGCCGATTTTGTAGATGTTTTGCCCGAGATGTGGTATAATCTACTCAATAGCGCCCAGACGGCGCAGGAGAAGAGAAAGGGTTATTCTATGAAGATCGTTTTGGTGGGCGGCGGCAAGGTCGGCACAGCGCTGGCGCGGCAGCTCAGTGAAGAGGGTCACAACGTGACCGTTATCGATACGAACAAGGCCCGTGTGGAGCATATCGGGGAGTCCTACGATGTGATGAGCATTCTCGGCAACGGCTCGTCCATCACCACCCTGTCCGAGGCGGGCGTGGAGGAAGCGGACGTGTTCATCGCAGTCACCGGCTCGGACGAGCTGAACCTGCTGTGCTGCATGTTCGCCAAAAAGGCGGGCCACTGCCACGCCATCGCCCGCGTGCGCAACCCGTCTTACAGCCATGAGCTGGACTTTATCAAAAAGCAAATCGGCATCTCGGCCATCATCAACCCTGAAATGGCAGCGGCAAAGGAAATTTCCCACCTGCTGCGGTTCCCGGGCGCAAGCAAGATCGATACCTTCGCGGGTGGACGTGTGCGGCTCATCAAGTTTGCGCTGACCGAACAGCAGGGGCTGGACGGCGTGGCCATCCGTGAGATCCCCGCCCGCCTCAAGAGCGACATTCTGGTCTGCGCGGTGGAGCGTGACGGCGGGGTCATCATCCCCAACGGTAACTTTGTGCTGCAGAACGGCGACCAGGTCACCTTCCTCGCCACGCAGGAGAAGGCCCACGAGTTCTTCCAGCGTATCAATATGCCGGTGCGGCCGGTGCGCAACGCCCTCATCGTGGGCGGCGGTGCCATCGCCTATTACCTGAGCCAGGAGCTGCTGGAAAATCACGTCCGCGTCCGCATCGTCGAGCGGGACCCGGCCCGCTGCAATGTTCTGGCCGAGTCCCTGCCGGAGGCACAGATACTGAACGAGGACGGATCCAACCGCGACTTCCTGCTCTCGGAAGGTCTGGAATCCACCGAAGCCTTCGTGGCTCTGACCAACATCGACGAAGAAAACGTGCTGCTGACCCTGTTTGCGAAAAAGCACTCCAGGGGAAAGCTGGTCACGAAGATCAACCGCCTCGAGTTCGACGATATTCTGGCCGGGCTCGATTTGGGCAGCATCGTCTACCCCAAGTACATGACCTGCGATTACATCGTGCAGTATGTCCGTGCCCTGCAGAACGAGGCGGGCAACAACATCAAGACCCTCTACCGCATTCTGGACGACCGCGTGGAAGCACTGGAATTTACCGTCCATGAGGAGAGCAAGGCCACGGGCGTGCCCCTGAGTCAGCTCCACCTCAAGAAAAACCTGCTGCTCTGCTGCATTACCCGCGGCAATGAGATCCGCATCCCCCGCGGCGGCGACCAGATCCAGGTGGGCGACAATGTCATCGTTGTCACGCTGGAGCACGGCCTGCACGACCTGCGAGACATTGTGGAAGACTGACGGAGGACATGACGTATGAATTATGCGATCGTGTTCCGGCTGCTGAGCTATATTCTGTTTTGTGAGGCGGCGCTGCTGCTGCTGCCCGCCACCGCCAGCCTGTGCTATGGTGAGTGGAGCGTGCTGGGCGTCTTTGTGCTTACGGCGGCACTCTGCCTGGTGCTGGGGTTGCTGCTGCGGCGGATCAAGCCTTCCAGCAAGGTGTTCTACATGCGGGAAGGTTTTGCCACCACGGCCCTGAGCTGGGTAGTCATCAGTATCATGGGGGCCATCCCCTTTGTGCTCACGGGCTGCATCCCCAACCCGGTGGATGCCATGTTTGAGACGGTGTCCGGTTTTACCACCACGGGTGCCAGCATCCTGCCCGCCGTGGAGGGGCTGCCCAAGGGAGTTCTGTTCTGGCGCAGCTTCACCCACTGGATCGGCGGCATGGGGGTTCTGGTCTTCCTGCTCTCGCTGCTGCCCCTGACCGGCGGCTCCCATGTCAACCTGATGAAAGCCGAGAGCCCCGGCCCCCAGGTGGATAAGCTGGTGCCAAAAGTACAGTCCACGGCCAAAATTCTGTACGGAATCTATTTTGCACTGACCGTGCTGGAATTTCTCTTCCTGCTGGTGGGGCGGATGCCGGTGTTTGACGCCATGCTGACGGCGTTCGGCACGGCGGGCACCGGCGGCTTCGGATTCAAGAACGACAGTTTCGGCAGTCTTTCGCCCTATATTCAGTGGGTCGTGACCATCTTCATGATCCTGTTTGGCGTCAACTTCAACACCTATTTCCTGCTGCTGCTGCGCCGGTTCCGGCGGGCAGCAGCCAGCGAGGAAGTGCGCGGCTACTTCCTCATCATTCTGGTGGCAATCGGCATCATCACCCTGAATATCCATGGGATGTACGACAGCCTGGGTGTGGCGCTCCGCCATGCGGCGTTCCAGGTGGGCTCCATCATCACCACCACCGGCTTTTCCAGCTGTGATTTTGACCTCTGGCCCACCCTCTCCAAGGAAGTGCTGGTCATGCTGATGTTCGTGGGTGCCTGCGCGGGCAGCACGGGCGGCGGCATCAAGGTGAGCCGCCTCCTCATCCTGGGCAAAACGCTGGGCAAAGAGCTCAAGCAGGCCCTTCATCCCCAGGTGGTGGCCCCGGCCCGGATGGACGGCAAGCTCATCAACCATGAGACCATCCGCGCCACCAATGTTTTCCTTGCGGCCTACATCTTTATTTTTGCCGCGTCGCTGTTCTTTATCAGTCTGGATGGCTTTGATATGGTGACCAACTTTACCGCCATTGCCGCCACCCTGAACAACATCGGCCCCGGCCTCAATCAGGTAGGCCCCATGATGAACTTTGGCGGCTTCTCCAACCCTGCCAAGCTCGTCATGATCTTTGACATGCTGGCCGGCCGCCTGGAAATCTTCCCCATGCTGGTACTCTTCCTGCCGGACACCTGGCGGAAATTCTGAAAATCTTACCGCAAACAAAAAAGGCTTCCCGTTTTATCAGCGGGGAGCCTTTTCTGATGTTGGAAATCGGTTATAGCTCTACTTTTTCCTGCGCGCGATATTGCAGCGCTTCCAGCAGGGAATCTTCGTCCAGCAGCTGCTTGCCTGCCAGGTCGGCCACGGTGCGGGCTACCCGGAGGATGCGGTCATGGGCGCGGGCGGAGAGGCCCAGCGTCTCATACGAGGCGCGGAGGAGCTGCTCGGCAGCGGGGGTCATCCGGCAGACGCGGCGTACTTGCCCGGCGGAGAGCCGGGCGTTGCAGTGCACGCCCTCAAAGCCGGGGGCAGCGTACCGCTTTGCCTGAACCTGTCGGGCAAACAGTACCTGCCTGCGCAGGTCGGCGCTGCTCTCAGCGGAGGCGGTGCCGTGCAGCTCGTCAAAGGCAACGGGGTCCATCTCCACGCAGAGGTCGATGCGATCCAGCAGCGGACCGGACACCCGGCTGCGGTATTGCCGCACCGCGCTCAGGGAGCAGGTGCATGGCCGGGTGGGGTGGCCGTAGTAACCGCACTTGCAGGGATTCATGGCGGCGACCAGCTGAAAATGGCTGGGGTATGTGGCACTGCCCGCGGCCCGGCTGACGGTGATCTGACCGTCTTCCAGCGGCTGACGGAGCACTTCGAGGCTTTCGCGGGAGAACTCCGGCAGCTCATCCAGGAACAGCACGCCGCAGTTGGCCAGACTGCACTCGCCGGGGCGGAACTGTGCTCCGCCGCCGGCCAGCGAGACAGCGCTGGCCGAATGGTGCGGGCTGCGGAACGGCCTGGCCGTGACAAGGCCCCGGCCCTTGGGCATCTGCCCGGCGATGGAATAGATTTTGGTCGTCTCCACGGCTTCCTCCCGGGTGAGCGGAGGAAGAATCCCGGGCAGGCGCTTGGCCAGCATGGATTTGCCGGTGCCCGGAGCCCCGATGAGGAGCACATTGTGTCCGCCGGCAGCCGCCAGCACCATGGCCCGGCGGGCCAGCGGCTGACCCATCACGTCCGCAAAATCCGGGGCGGCGTTCCAGGCGTCGGTGGGGTCAAAGGGAGCGCAGCGGATGGGGGAGATGGGCCGGATGCCCCGCAGGGCGTCCACCACTTCCAGCGCCGTGTGGGCAGGGTAGACCAGCATGGTGTCTCCGCAGGCCTCGGCTGCTTCGGCCGCGTTCTCCGCAGGGACATACAGGGCCTGCACCCCGCTGGCGGCAGCCGTCAGGGCCATGGGCAGCACGCCGGACACCGGGCGGAGGCTGCCATCCAGTGCCAGCTCCCCCAGAAAGGCGGCTTCTTTCGGCGGGGGTTCGATCTGCCCGGCCGAGGAGAGGACGGCCAGCAGCAGGGGCAGGTCGTACACGGGGCCGGTCTTGCGGACATCGGCCGGGGCCAGGTTGACCGTGATGCGGCGGTCCGGCCACTTGAACCCCAGGTTGCGGGCGGCGGCGTGGACACGGTCGCCGCTTTCCCGCACGGCGGAATCGGGCAGGCCGACAATGGAGAGGGCGGGCATCCCGCCCGAGACGTCGGCTTCCACTGCAACAGCAAAGCCGTTGAGACCGTTGAGACCAAAGCTTCTGATAACGGAATACATGGCGCTCCTTTTGCCCGGAGGGCGGTCAAGAGAGAGAATGGTTAAGAAATGGTAAAGAATGGTATTAAACGTCAAACTTCGACAGCAAAGGTTCTTAAAATAAATTATAGTAAAGGGCGTGAACGTTGTCAATGCGGCAAAAAAAGAGGAGGTTTTTTATGAATACGCGAGAGTATTGCTGCTACACCCGCCCTTATTCGGAAATCGAAGGCTTACAGCTGGCACACACGTTGCTTTACAGTGCCAGTGCACAGCCGGAGGGCATTGTACTGGAGCTGCGTGTCCAGCAGGGCGGCGGGAACTACACCAGCCGGGTGGTCTGCCCGGACGGCAGTTTTGCCCGCGTGATGCGGCTGATGCGGTACTTATGCGAGAACGGGATCGGCCCCGGGCAGTGGCTGGATGTATTGGATGACCTGCACCAGCCCTACCGCCCGCTGGCAGCGGTGGAGGACGAGCCCGGGGAAGAGAATTCCCGGGAATTTGTACCATTTGCCGGTTTTAATACGGAAAACTTGTTGCATAATACAGAATTGACACAAAGCGTGTAAAAGCTTATATTATAATTAGGCTGATAAAACTACCATTTTCCTGGCAAAAAACAATAAAGGTAAGGTGTGCAACATGTATCAGGAAGAGTATAAGCGCTGGCTGGCAGCGGATCTTGAGGACGCTGACCTGAAGCCCGAGCTGACAAAGATCGAGGGAAACGACGATGAGATCAAAGACCGCTTTGCGGTTGCACTGAAATTTGGCACCGCCGGTCTGCGCGGCGTTCTGGGCGCCGGCACCAACCGGATGAACATTTATGTGGTCCGTCAGGCCACGCAGGGCCTGGCAAACTGGGTTAAGACCCAGGGCGGCACCCAGACGGTGGCCATCAGCTATGACAGCCGCCTGAAGAGCGATATCTTTGCCAAGACCGCTGCCGGTGTTCTGGCAGCCAACGGCATCAAGGTGCGCATTTATGATGCTCTGATGCCGGTTCCGGCCCTGAGCTTTGCCACCCGTTACTACAACTGCAACGCGGGCATCATGGTCACGGCTTCCCACAACCCGGCCAAGTACAACGGCTACAAGGCCTACGGCCCGGATGGCTGCCAGATGACCGATGACGCCGCTGCCATCGTGTACGATGAGATCCAGAAGACCGATGTGCTGACCGGTGCCAAGTACATCTCGTTTGCACAGGGCGTGGAGGATGGCCTCATCCGCTTTGTGGGCGATGACTGCAAGGATGCCCTGTACGCTGCCATTGAGGCACGCCAGGTCCGCCCGGGCCTGTGCAAGACCGCCGGCCTCAAGCTGGTCTACAGCCCGCTGAACGGCTCTGGCCTCGTCCCGGTCACCCATGTGCTGAACGACATGGGCATCACCGACATCACCATCGTGCCCGAGCAGGAGTACCCCAACGGCTACTTCACCACCTGCTCCTACCCCAACCCGGAGATCTTCGAGGCCCTGAAGCTGGGCCTGAACCTGGCCACTGAGACCGGCGCCGACCTGATGCTGGCAACCGACCCCGATGCTGACCGCGTGGGCATCGCCATGAAGTGCCCGGATGGCAGCTATGAGCTGGTGTCCGGCAACGAGATGGGTGCCCTGCTGCTGGATTACATCTGCGCCGGCCGCATTGAGAAAGGCACCATGCCCAAGAACCCCGTGGCCGTCAAGTCCATCGTTTCCACCCCGCTGGCCGATGCCATCGCCGCCCACTACGGCGTCGAGATGCGCAACGTGCTGACCGGCTTCAAGTGGATCGGCGACCAGATCGCCAATCTGGAGGCTGCCGGGGAAGTCGATCGCTTCATCTTCGGCTTTGAGGAGAGCTACGGTTACCTGGCTGGCCCCTATGTCCGGGATAAGGACGCCATCATCGGTTCCATGCTCATCTGCGAGATGGCCGCTTACTACCGCAGCATCGGTTCTTCCATCAAGCAGCGCCTGGAGGAGATCTACAAGGAGTATGGCCGCTACCTGAACAAGGTGGACAGCTTTGAGTTCCCCGGCCTGACCGGCATGGAAAAGATGGCTTCCATCATGCAGAAGCTGCGCGACAACCCGCCCACCGAGCTGGCTGGCCACAAGGTGGTCAAGGTGACCGACTACAAGAAGCCGGAGGAGACGGGTCTGCCCGCCGCCAATGTCCTGATCTACAGCCTGGAGAACGGTGCTACCGTTGTGGTGCGCCCCTCCGGTACCGAGCCCAAGATCAAAACCTACTTCACCACCCTGGGCAAGGATCTGGCCGAGGCACAGGCCCAGAAAGACGCTTTGGCCGCTGCCATTGAGCCCATCCTGAAGTAAAAAATAATTTCCGGAACATTTCGCCCCCATGCAGCGTGCAAAAGCCCTGCATGGGGGCCTTTTTGATGGGTGCGGGCGGGTTGCAGTTTGTAAGGGATTACGCTATAATATTCAATGTATAGTTATCCCCCTGTGCCACGGTGCACAGGCAGTGCAAAAACAGGGCAGGTGTAAAAAATTTGGAAAAGCATGTATCGGCTGTTCTGGTGGCGGCAGGCTCCTCCACCCGGATGGGATTTGACAAGCTCAGTTTTGATCTGGGCGGGGAGACCGTGCTGGGCCGGAGCATCCGCGCGTTTGAGGAGAGCCCTCTGGTGAGCGAGATCGTTCTGGTGGCGGGCAAGAACCGCGAATACGTTGAGGCGCAGGCCGCTGCCTGCACAAAGCCCGTGCAGGTGGTGCAGGGCGGTGCCACCCGGGCCGAGAGCGCCAAAAACGGTGTGCTGGCCGCCCATGGAGAGCTGGTGGCTGTCCACGATGCAGCTCGCCCCTTTGTGAGCGAGGCGGTCATTGAGGCCGTGGTGGAAGCCGCTGCAAAATGCGGGGCCGCTGCCCCGGCGGTGCCCGTGAAAGACACCATCAAGCAGGCCACCCGGGGCGATGGCAAAAAGGTCCCGGCGAAATGTGTGGTGGAGACGACCCCGGACCGCAGTACCCTGTATGCGGTGCAGACGCCCCAGTGCTTTGACCGTGCCGCCTATCTGGCCGCGCTGGAAGAACTGGACGAGGAAAAAGCCCGCCTTGTTACGGACGATTGCAGCCTGTTTGAGCTGACTGGCCGTACCGTGCAGCTGACACAGGGAGATTACGCCAATTTGAAGATCACGACGCGGGAGGATCTGCCCCGCGCGGAACAGAAAGAAGGAACTGCAATGCGTATTGGTCATGGTTATGATGTTCACCGTCTGGTGGAAGGCCGCAAATTGATCCTGGGCGGTGTGGAAGTGCCCTATGAGAAAGGCCTGCTGGGCCACTCCGATGCCGATGTGCTGGCACACGCTGTCATGGATGCCGTGCTGGGCGCTGCCGCTCTGGGCGATATCGGCCAGCATTTCCCGGACACCGCCAAGGAGTACGAGGGGGCCGACAGCCTGGCGCTGGCCCGCCGTGTGGCCGAGATCCTCAGGGAGCACGGCTACCGGATCGAGAACATTGATTCCACCATCCTCTGCCAGCGGCCCAAGCTGGCCTCCTACATCCCCGCCATGCGCCAGAAGCTGGCCGATGCCTTTGGGATGCCGGTGGATGCCGTGAGCGTTAAGGCCACCACCGAGGAGCACTTGGGCTTTACGGGCGAGGGGCTGGGCATTGCGGCCCACGCCGTTGCCCTCATTGAAAAGCTGTAAGAAAGCAGGAACAAAACGGGAGTGTTACGTCGATGACTCTGAACTCGATCATAGCCAATTTCCAGACCTTTAAGCTGGTGGATCTGCTGGATATCCTGGTGATCGCATTCCTCATCTACCAGCTGCTGGGCATCGTCAACCGTACCCGCGCGGGTCAGCTGGCCAAGGGCGCGCTGCTGGTGCTGGTGGTTTATCTGGTGGCCAATATCCTGAATATGCGCACGGTGACCTGGCTGCTCAACTCGCTGCTGCAGGTCGGCCTGCTGACGCTGGTGGTGCTGTTCCAGCCGGAGATCCGGCGCGCTTTGGAGCGGATGGGCCAGACCGACCAGTGGGCGGGCAAACTTTTCAATATGAAAGGCCGCTACAACGACCCAAGCCTCAAAGGAGCCTGGCGCAGCGCCATCATTGCCATCTGCGATGCGGCAGAGCGTTTTTCAGAGACCAAGACAGGTGCCCTCATCGTGCTGGAGCGGCACACCAACCTCTCGGAGATCGTCCGCACCGGTACGCCGGTGAACAGTGCCGTCAACCTGGAGGTGCTGGGCACCATCTTCTACGAGGGTACCCCCCTGCATGACGGCGCGGCCATCATTGAAAACGGCCGTATCAAGGCGGCGGGCTGCGTGCTGCCCCTTTCCAACAACCTGGACCTCGGCAAGGACATGGGCACCCGCCACCGCGCCTGCCTGGGCATTGCCGAGAACTCGGATGCCATTGCTATCGTCGTCAGCGAGGAGACGGGCATCATCTCCATGGCCAAAAACGGCGTGCTGATCCGCCATTTTGACCGCCAGACCCTCTACACCCGCCTCATCGACGAAATGATCCCCAAGGAGACCACCAGCGAAAAGACCGACACCAGCAGCTGGAAATATCGCGCCAAACAGCTGTTGAACTGGGTCAATCAGAAGGAGGATGAGCAGCAATGAGCACCGCGCCCAAAAAGCCCGACGGCACCAAGCCCGCCATCAAGCCCGCAGGCGGTATGCTCAATGACCGCCGCATCCGCTTGCTGCTGGCCATCATCGGTGCCATCATTGCCTGGATGGCGGTTACCATCGTCGTCCAGCCCGGCACCACCAAGACCATCTCCAATGTCCCGGTGGATTTCACCTATGATTCCTCTGCCTATACTTCCCGCGGCCTGAGTATCGTCAGCGCCCCGGAAAAGTTCGTCAACCTGAAGCTCTCCGGCGACGGCTACACCATCGGCAGCCTGCAGGCCTCCGATTTTGTGGTCTATCCGGACTGGTCCAGCGTGCGGGACAGCGGCGAGAAGAACCTGCGTTTGCAGGTGCGGAGCCAGAGCACCCTGCTCACCGGCGTGTCCGTCTCCATTGAGGGCGGCGACAACACCGTGGATGTGGTGTTCGACGTGGTGGAGGAAAAGACCCTGCCCATCACCGTGACCACCAATTACCTGACCATCGCGGATGGGTATATCCTGTACGGCACGGACGTCTCAAAAGAGACCGTCACCCTCTCCGGCCCCAGCACCGAGCTGAGCCAGGTGGAGACCTGCACCGCCGAAGTCGCCCACAAGGGCGACCTGACCGAGCCGGTCACCCTGACCACCGCCCTGCGTTTCTACACCCGCAGCGGCAGCGAGGTCAAGTTTGAGTACACCACCCTCGACGAAGAGAGCGTGGACGTGACCTTGCAGGTGTACAAGGTGGCTACCCTCCCGGTGGAGGTCAGCTTCATCAACGCCCCGCGGGACTTTGATTCCTCGGTGCTGGCCTATACCCTGAGCAAGAAGACGCTTAACGTGGCCGGTCCGGAGTCCCAGATCGACCGCCTCTCGGCGCTGTCCGTGGGCACCATCGACCTCTCCACCTTTGCGCCGGACAAGGTCTACGAGATGCCCATTGAGCTGCCCACCGGCATCCACCTGCTGGATAACCTCTCCAGCATCACAGTCAGCTTTGACAGCTCCAAGCTGGAGACCAAGACCCTGAACCTGCCCTCCAGCTGCGTGCAGGTCGTCAATCTGCCCTCCAGCTACCAGCTGACGGTGGAGACCGAGCGGCTGATGAACGTGACCCTCTGCGGCCCGGCCGGTTCGCTGGAAACGCTGACGCCGGAACAGGTGGTCATTGAGATCGACGCCGATGATTTCTCGGTGGCCATTGGCCAGCAGAACATTGCCTGCCGCCTGTATGTGCCCGCCAACAGCAAAATTTTTGCGCTGGGCAGCTACATGGTGCAGTGCAAGATCGAAAGCAATCAAGGCGGCTAGCCCTCTCAGGCCGCCTATTGGCGTCCAGCTGTTCCCCTTTTTGGCTTTGCCATTTTCCCCCGACCGGGGGAA
>ENA-USUJ01000503-USUJ01000503.1-human-gut-metagenome-genome-assembly--contig:-NODE-503-length-34941-cov-5.455771_pt1 | contig 34941 bp, 28 predicted proteins | sample MGYA00250061_ERZ773398 | MGnify/ENA primary metagenome ERZ773398 (study PRJEB29103, sample SAMN06111992) | human gut metagenome | biome: human gut; feature: ankylosing spondylitis patient; material... | reverse complement strand
ATCTCTGAAAACAGAAGGCCCCTCCGTGCTGGACGAATATTACTGGCTGAATAAGCATGATCCGAACTATTCTTTATGTCGTGCGACGGAGCATCGCGGACAGGATGCACATACAGACGGCAAATTCGGTCTGAGCCAGAAGGGCTGCATGGAGATCATGAAGCTGTTCTTTACAAAGGATGAAGATCTGTACGATAAAACGATTGAAGATTTCTTCGATGAAGAAGTATTTGATTCTAATTTCTGGCTTTACTGGCGTACCATGTTCGCATTTGAAAACTGGCACAGTGCACTCGAAATGAAGCTTTATATCCAGAGATTTATCCATCATATCGGCGGACTTCCTGATTTCTCCGCGCTGAAGTTTACAAAGTATAACCAGTATGAATCCCTGATCCTTCCGATGCAGAAATATCTGGAAAAGGCCGGTGTACAGATTCAGTTTAATACACAGGTTACAAATGTACTGTTTGATATTGATGATGAAAAGAAGCGTGCTACGAGCATTGAATGTCTGGTAAACGGTGAAAAGCAGAGCATTCCGCTGACAGAAAATGATCTTGTATTTGTTACAAACGGAAGCTGTACAGAAGGTACGATCTACGGAAGCCAGAACGAAGCACCGGTAGGTGATGCGGAAGTTCGTACAAGTGGATGCTGGGATCTTTGGAAGAATATTGCAGCGCAGGATCCGTCTTTTGGACATCCTGAGAAATTCTGTGGCGATATTTCCCGTTCCAACTGGGAATCCGCTACCGTAACAACAAGTGATGAGAAGATCATTTCCTATATCAAGAATATCTGCAAGAGAGATCCCAGAACCGGAAATGTTGTAACCGGCGGTATTGTTTCCTGCAAGGATTCCAGCTGGCTTTTAAGCTGGACGATCAACAGACAGGGTCAGTTCAAAGAGCAGAAGAAAGATGAAGTCTGCATCTGGGTTTACAGCCTGTTTACCGACAAACCGGGCGATTATATCAAGAAACCGATGAAGGAATGTACCGGTAAAGAGATCACAGCAGAGTGGCTGTATCACTTAGGCATTCCGGTAGATGAGATCGATGAACTGGCAGAAAACCATGCAAACTGCACACCGACCATGATGCCATATATCACCGCATTCTTCATGCCAAGAAGAAAAGGTGACAGACCGGATGTTATCCCGGATGGCTGCGATAACTTCGCTTTCCTCGGACAGTTCGCGGAAACTCCAAGAGACACGATCTTCACAACAGAGTATTCCGTTCGTACCGCCATGGAAGCTGTATACGGTCTCTGCCATGTGGACAGAGGTGTTCCGGAAGTCTGGGGCAGTGTCTATGATGTGAGAGATCTGCTTGACAGCTCCGTAAAACTCATGGACGGCAAATCTCCTTTAGAGATCCCGCTTCCGGGCCCGCTCAACGCAGTAAAGAAAGCACTCATCAAGGGCGTCAAAGGAACCGTGATAGAAGATCTTTTGAGAGAACACAATATCTTAAAAGAGGGGATGTAATAGATCCCTTTGCTAAATCAAAAATCCCTCCGACACTTGTCGGGGGGATTTTTTGTATGACAGAAACTTCGCTCCTATATAAACCTATTTCATTCTCCTATTCCTGTCCCGTCTCCGTTTTCTCCGTCCAAATGACCTATTTTTCCGGTTCATCTTAAACTGAATCTTATTTCTGCGCCGTCTGGAGAAATGATAGTTCCGGAAAAAGGCAATGGCGGTGATAAGGAGCAGAAGCAGAACGATCACGCCGATCACAATAGCGATCACCTTGATCACATTAATGAAGATGACCTTATCAACTGGCGCGTCATTCGCCGAAACAGAATCTCCTTCTACGACCGGAGAAGTAAAATCATAAGTGTCCTTCTGCGCATTGAGCTCTACCTTTGCCTGTCCGACAGAAACATCATGATAGCTGTAGTTGATGGAAGCAACTGCCAGCGGATCGGAGGCATCATCTTCATAGGAAAGCGTGGATGTCAGATCAGAAAACGTAATGGTATTCGGAACGATCACATAATCATTCGGATTGATGGACATGATCGTTTCCGTTGCACCGAAAATATTGCTGTTGCTTTCAAAAAAGTCAGAATTATTGACTGTATAATTTGTTTCATTTTGTGCCACATTTACCCGGCTGAAGTTATTGAAACCGTAGTCAAATAAAGCGATCGTATCTGTAAACTGCGCCGGCGCATCTTCCTTCATGACAACACAGATCAGCTTCATGCCATTCCGTTCCGCACAACTGACAAGCGTCTGATGTGCCTGCGTTGTATATCCTGTCTTCCCCCCGATATAGCCCTCATAAGGGTAAGTATTGTTTGTCAGCTTATTGTGTGTATAAAGGTCGATCAGATCAGGCTGTGTTGCAGTCGGCTCGATCGTATAATGATTTGTTCCCGCCATGCGGGTAAGCGTCTCATTGGAAAAAAACGCTCTGGCGATCGTAGCCAGATCATGAGGACTTGTATAATGATTTTCATCATGCAGACCGTTCGTTGTCACAAAATGACTGTCCTTGCAGCCAAGCTCTGCGGCCTTTGCATTCATCATGTCCACATAAGCAGGAATAGAGCCTGCGATATGCTCTGCCACGGCATTACAGACCTCATTGGCAGAATATACTAAAATGCCATATAAGCACTGCTCCATTGTGATCGACTGTCCGACATCCATCCCCATATTGGAGGAGCCTCTTTCAATGCTGAAAACAGCATCATTGGAAAATTCCACCATGTCATTCAGATCGGCATTTTCAATAGCAACAAGCGTTGTCAGAATTTTCGTAGTACTTGCCGGATAAAGATGCTCATGAATGTTCTTGGCATACAGGATTGTCCCGGTATTGGCTTCCAGCAGGATCGCACCTTCCGCGCCCACAACAGGACCGGTCGGCCAGCTATCGATCGCATTGGAATCGATCGGCTCCTCCAGACGCATGGCAGCATCCGTGTCATAATCCACCGCTGTATCTGTTGTGGCAAAAACCGCTGTTGTCTGCCCTGTAAGCAGGCAGAGTAAGCAGAAAAAAGTAAAAAATTTTGTCTGTGATGATTTTTGTATCCATTTATGAAATCGCATATGAGCTCCTGAAATTTTGTTTATTATTTTATTATGATACACTATCCGGAGCTAAAAAAAAATAAGCTTTCGTGATAATTAAGTATAAGTTTTGAAAGGACAGAAGAAAATCTGCATTGCGGCAGAAAAAATTTATTTGGGAAAATGCTTGAGAAATCAAAGATATTGCTATTGAGTATGCTTTGGGGAAATGTTATAATCTCCCCAAAGCATATTTTCTTTTATCATGTCTATGGTGCGGAAAATCTGAGCTTTACTCAGAACTGTCTAAGGGAAAAACCAGCGAAACAGGGAGAAGTCCTGATGACCTACAACAGACGTACTATATCTGAAACATATCTTAATTCAGGAAATTCATGCTTTATTTCACACAAATCATTTATAAAGCAGGGGTTTCGGAAGATAGGATAACTGTATTGATCACTCCTGCGGTAAACGAAGGAGGTCATACAGATGACAGAAAAGAGAAAATTTTATGGGATGCGCAATGATTACATGTTTCATGCGGTTTTGCAGAAGAACGAAGAAGTATTACGGAATCTTCTGGCTACACTGCTTGAAATGGATGAAACGGATATTGCAAGCTGCCATATTGAAAATCCAATCGAGCTTGGCAAAGAGATTGAAGGCAAAGAGTGCATTCTGGATGTTAAGCTCACATTGAACAATGCAAAGATCATCAATATCGAACTACAGGTGTATAAGCAGACCTACTGGGTGGAACGGTCGCTTTTATACTGGGCAAGAGCATTTGACAGTTTGAAAAGCGGAGAAGATTATAGTAAGCTGCTTCCGATGTATCATATTGGCATTTTAGATTTTACTTTATTTGAAGAGCATCCGAAATTTATGGGGAAATATCAACTCATGGATGTGGAAGATCAGTTCCTTTATTCAGATAAGTTGTGTATCAAGGTACTTGATCTGACGCAATTGGATGCAGCGAAAAAACAGGCAAATATAAATAAAAAGCTTGTGAAGTGGGCAAGCATATTTAAGGCTGAGACGCTGGAAGAACTGGAACAGCTGGCAAACGGAGAGGAGGTATTTGAGAAGATGGTAGTAACAATGAAGAAACTGAGTGAAGATGAAAAAATCCGTATGCAGTGTGAGGCAAGAGAGGACTATGAAAGATGTCTGCTGTCTGAATTTAATGCCGGAAAACGCGAGGGTGAAGAAATTGGCGAGCAGCGTGGCAGAGCCATGGGTGAAGAAATTGGCGAAAAGCGTGGCAAAGATGAAACAGAGAAGAAGCTTGTGCAGCATCTCATGCAGTCAATGAAGCTTTCAGAAACTGATGCCAAAAAAATGCTTGGATTATAGCAGAAGAACCTGAAATGGTATCATATTTTTACCCGGAACAGAAAAGGAACCAGAAGATGATGGATGTAATCTTTTGGTTCCTTTTATTTTGTCTTATCGTGTTCGATGACGTCTGAAACAGAGCAATCTAATATGTAGCAGAGCACATCTAAGGTTTTGGTTGTGATCGCCTCTCCCTTTTTCATACGGTGGATTGTATTGGCAGATATCCCGTATTTGAAAATCAGTTCATATTCCGTCATATTTTTCCGGAGCAGTGTTTCAAAAAATGGTTTATATGAAATCAAACGAATCCATCCTTTCCAACCCTTGTGGAAAAGAGTAACATACTTAATTTTTCGAACATGCTCAATATATTGAGCAGAATATATGAGAATAGATAACTATAATGTAAATATAATTATTATTCATTTCAAAATATTAGAGTGAACAGGGAAAGAGAGGATGATCAGTATGAAATGCAGGGAAATCATAAAAAGAACCATGTCCATTTTTCTGACAGTAGCAATGCTTCTGCAGTCGCAGTCTGTTGTAACGCTGGCGGATGCTTTGCAGCAAAATGTGGCGGAAACTGTGGAGGTGGAAACAGCAGAGCAGGGAATGGAGCAGGATACTTCGGTTTCGGGAAACGATGGGAGTGTAGACATTGATAGCGAGAATGGGACATTAGGGATTCAAAATGAAATAGAGATAGAAGAAACAGATTCCTTTGGCACAATTTTGGCTGATCAGATAAGTAAAAGTCAGTATCAAAAGGACAAGTATGAGGGATATACGATTAGTACTGTCAGACTGACTGGAAATAAGGCAACGGTTATATATGATACATTAGTTGATGCATATGTGCTTGTGGGTATTTATAGCGAAGATACAAAAACATATATAGGATCAGGATATAAAATGGTATCTGCGGTCGAAAATGAGACGGTGGTTGATGTGGCTGTGGATACTATGCCGGATTATTACTATGTGAAAGTGTATTTAGTAAATTTAGAGACATATGGACCGTTATGTCCTGTATACGAAAGCAACTATTATACAAAGGAAATGCAGGATCTGCTAGCAATGACAACAGATCAGTTTGATGAAAATAGAATATATAATCTGGATAATGATACTACGAACAATTTTGGTGTGTTTACAGATGATGTTATCGTAGAAAAGGATAATGAATTAAAAGACCAGATAATAACAGAAACGGATACAGGATATAAAGTTGAAAATGCCAGTGAAGAGGTGAAAGCTTTACAGCCGGGGGATATATATGCTTATGAAGATGAAAATGGGTTATTGCTTTTTAAGGTAACTACCATTCAAATTGAAGGGACAACCGCTATAATAGGTGCAGAAGATACAGATGCAGAGGAGGTATTTCAGTATCTTAAAATCGATATGACTGCTACCCCAGATACGGTAGAATATGATGAAGCAGGATTAGACGACCATGCGACATACCTTGGACAGGTAGAAAGTGCTGAGAGCGATATTGAGGCTGATAATCTTTCGGGAACAATCCAGACAAAAACAGAATTTAAGTACCAGTTAGATAAAGATATGGAAGATGTTCTGAGTGGTTATCTGGTAGTTGGTCTGGCTCCTAAAATTACATTTTATATTACGCATTCTCTAAAATATTTTGAATTGGGAATTGATTATGAAATTGGTTTTGAAGGTGAAATAAAAACATCAGGTGAAAAGGTGCTCGGCTTGGGAACACCCAAGTTTAAAATGCCTGGATGTTATGCAAAAATTACAATCGGAGTCGGCTTTCAAGGAAGTGTTGCCATAAAACTAAGCATGAAAGTATCTGGTAAGGCAGGATGCCGAGTTTCTTCTGATGATGGAATTACCGACATTACAACTAGTCCTAAATTAAAATCAGATGCAACTATAGAGGGTTCGATTTACTTTGGGTTGTTACTAAAGGTGGAGGCACAGGCTGTGTCAAAGGATGTTGCATCGGTAGATTTTGATGGGAAGCTAGGTGCTGAAGCAAAGGGCAAACTGCTATTAGAGGGAACCTCTCTGAATTTGACACACCATTCTTGTAAAAAGTGTATTGATGGGGATATTAATGCTGTGGTAAAGCTACAGGAAAAAGCGTCTGTTGCAAGGAAGAAATATAGCTATACAGTGGCTGATTCAACAACAAAAATAAAGGATTGGTATTATAGTTTTGATCATTCTGAAATGGGATGGGGCGTTTGTCCTTATACAAAATATGATGTAAAGATTGTTACGGCTGATAAATCCAATAACGTAGTGGATGGTGTAATGATAGAAATCGAGAAAGCAGATTATGAATCCTGTTTTCAGACAACAAATGGCGAAGCAAAGGCTGTTCTCAGTCCCGGTACATATACAATAAGGATTTCAAAAAATGGATATAAAGCGAAAAAACAGGAACTGGTTTTAAAAGACGAAAATAGAAATTTGAAGATCGTATTAGAAAAAGGTGCACCAAGGATTGATAAAGTGAAGCTTAGCTGGAATACTTGCGCAGTGATTGATGAAACAGGAGCCCTTTATATGTCCGGCGATGGATCACCATCAAAAACTCCTCAATTGACGTGGGTGATGAATAATGTAAAAGATGTACAGCTTGGTGGGGATAATCAGATTATTTTAAAAGAAGATGGTTCTGCTTGGGTAAGAGGAAACAACAGATGGGGACAAATAGGTAATGGAACGAAAACGGATGGTAGTAGTTCACAATATAGAAATGATAATGTAAATATACCATATAATGTTTTGAATGACGTTGATAAGGTATATGCTGGAAATAATATGTTCGCTGTTATTAAAAAAAATGGAGAATTGTGGACATGGGGATCGAATAGTGGCGGTCAATTGGGACAAGGAAAAGATATGGGAGAATTGCAAGAGAACTCATTGCCATGCTATATATTAAAAAATATCAATAAGGCAGCACTTGATCCTGATAGTTCAAACATATGTGCAGCAATAGGAAAAAATGGAGAGTTATATATATGGGGAGTAGATTTTGGAAGCAAACCACAAAAAATAATGAATGATGTTATGGATATAAATGTAAATGGTGGGAGTTGTCTTATAAGGAAGACAGATGATACGATATGGGGGATGGGAACAAATCATTTTGGACAGTTAGGTATTGGAAGTATAATAGATACAACAATACCACAAAAAATAAATCTTAATAATGTGGATAAAGCAGGAATGATTGGAAGTATGGCATATGCCATTACAAAGAATAAGGATCTCTATATCTGGGGAGGAAGGGGAGCTGAAGTTGGAGAATATAAATATAATGATGATGGTTATTTATATTATCAAAAATACACTGATATTTCTTTAACTGATAATTTGGAGAATAATTTAGTACCAACCAAGATCATGTCAAATGTAAAGACTGTATGTGGTAATGATACAAAAATTCAAATATTGACTCAAGATGGTAAATTATATGGGATGGGTATGATATACAAATATTTGAGTAATATAGGTGATGCTTCACAAATGTACTATAGCCCGAAATATTTAAAAGAGAAAATAGTTGATATTGTATATACCAATCCTGATGGATATGACGTGGGCGCTCCTATATGGGGAATAAAAACGGATGAAGGAATTGAAGTGGCGGGGGCTACTACATTTATATTCCCCAAGTATGGGGACGACGGTTGTGAAGTAAAGGAAACAAAGAATTTTGAAAAAGTAAACTTGCTATTAAAAAGTGATATAGCGCCAGCAGCAACACAAGAACTGGAGATAAATACTGCTGGTGATGATGAGATAGTAAAATACACGGATCTTAATCCCAATGAATTCTATAATTTCTATCAGCTGCGAAAAAAAGACAATATACAGGATATTCTGGATGCAGAGAATCTATTATATGTTACACAAAGCAGGGCAGATGAAAATGGAACATTGGAAATAGTATATACTAAGACAGGAGAGCAGGAATCAGGGAAGCGAATCTTAGCAGGAGAAAGTGAAACAATTGATTCGAATTCAGACAGTCCAACTCCCACTCCTACGCCTGATCCAAGCCCGGCTCCAACGCAGAACCCGGCGCCATCTCAGAATCCGGCACCGACACCTTCTGCTGCGCCGCAGCAGCCTGCTTCCACAAGTGTATATCAGTATGAAAAGCTGGCAGATGGTACGATCAGGATCACCTCCTGTCAGACAAAGGATATGAATCTGGTTATCCCGGATACGATTGATGGGTATACTGTGATAGAAATAGGGGAGAGTGCATTTGCAAACCAGTCAAGTATTCAGACGATAAAGTTCCCGGCGAATCTGAAGCAGATAGGAGTAAAAGCGTTTGCTAACTGTACAGGACTTCTGGAAGTGACATTACCGGATACGATCCAGGGAGCAGGACAACTTTGCTTTAGTGGCTGTACGGCTTTGAAAAAAGCAGTGCTGAACAAAGGCAGGATAAATATTGTGTATGGTATGTTTGAAAATTGTACCTCGCTGACAGAAGTGGTGATCCCGGATACAGTGGAAAATATTGCCATGTATGCATTCTTGAATTGCAGATCATTGACGCATTTGAATCTGCCTGCATCTATGAAATCAATTTCTGTACATGCCTTTGAAGGAGCAGGGGTTACGACGATCACATATGCGGGAACGAAAGCACAGTGGCAGAAAGTGAAAAAGAACTTAACAGGAAACGGTTCCTTTGTAACAGCGACAGTGACAGATTCTACCGGTGTGTCATTTGCGGTAAGCGGTAGTAATAATGGAAACCAGAATCCTCAACAGACTGTAAAGAAACCGGCTAAGGTTAAAATAACGAAAGCCAAGAACGTCAAGACAAAGAAATTGACAGTAAAATGGAAGAAGACCTCGAAGGCAAAAGGATACCAGATTCAGATAGCTTCCAATAAAAAGTTTACAAAAGGAAAGAAAACAAAGACTTTAAGTAAAACAACGTATTCCTTCAAGAAGCTGAAAAAGAATAAGTATTATTATGTTCGTGTCAGAGCTTATGTGTATAACAGTAATCATAAGAAAGTATATGGCAGCTGGAGTACGGTAAAGAAAGTAAAGATCAAGAAGTGATCAGGTATGAAAATGCAAAGATCTTGTAAAAGAGGTCTTTGCATTTTCTGTTTGACATTTCCAATATACATTGCTATCATAGCATCATTCAATGACTGCATTATGCAGTATCTTATGAGTTTACAGGCTCATTTCAAAAGGGCATTTCGCCCGAATTTTCAATTATTATTCTATCAATCATACAAGGAGGACAAAGTATGTCACAAAATGAAAAGGCAGTTATTTCAGATGCATTGAAGATGAAATGGGTGTCGGAGGCACTGAAAAAAGCAACGGGTCTAATGCCGGATACGTTTTTAAACGATTACATGTTTCGGGTGATCTTACAGAAGCATAAGAATGTATTGAGATCCATTGTATGCGCCTGCCTGAAATTGGAAGTGGGAGATGTGCAGGATATTGTTGTGCAAAATCCGATTGAGTTTGGGGAAGCGATTGACGATAAAACATTTATTCTGGATATCAATGTACTTCTCAACAATAATACGATCATCAATCTGGAGATGCAGGTACTGGATCTGAAAGACTGGTCGGAAAGGTCTTTGTCTTATCTTGCCAGAAGCTATGATAATGTGGCAAAGGGAGATGAATACATCAATGTCAAACCGGTATATCATATCGGATTTTTAAACTATACGATTTTCCCGGAATATCCGGAATTTTTTGCAAAATACCGAATGATGAACATCAAAAATCATAATGTATATACTACAAAATTTAACCTGTATGTGGTAGACTTAACAAAAATAGAATTGGCAACGCAAGAAGACGTAGATACGGGACTGGTGTATTGGACACAGGTTTTTAAAGCGAAAACGTGGGAGGAGCTGAGGCAGATGGCAGAAAGAAATCAGGAACTACAGGAAGCCACTGAGGCATTATATGTTTACAATCAGGATGAGATCGTAAAAGAGAAATGCCGTGCAAGGCAGGACTATTACAATCACGAACGAGGAACCCAGAAAAGGCTGGAAGAGGCAAGGCTTGCGCTTGAGGAAAGTGAGGCAGAACTTGTGAAAAGTAATGTAGTGATAGAAAATCAAAAGGAATTATTGAAAAAGTCTGTAAAGCTGCTTGCTGAAAGCCAACATATATCCGAAGAAGAAGCGTGCAAACAAATCGGAATCAATAGAAATGATTACGAGAATATGATTTAACCAGCTATATGCTGTTCCTGTTTTACAGGAAAATCAGATAATTTAATTTGGTGTGCTACTTACGGTGCCAGGTACTTTTAGCGTAAATTCTGCATGGAATGTTGAAAAACTTTGCTTCATCATCTATAATCTTTTATACAGGGGTTATCTGGGAACTTACAGCTGTTTCATTTGGAGATACAGAAGATGAAGTTCCAAATAGGTATCGTGATGAAAGAAAAGGAGAATAGCAAAATGAGACTGATTACACGTTCAGATTTTGATGGACTTGCATGTGGTGCACTTTTAAAGGAAGCAGGGATTATCGATCATTGGAAATTCGCGCATCCAAAGGATCTGCAGGATGGACTTGTAGAGGTAACAGAGGATGACTGTCTTGCCAATGTGCCATTTGTAGAAGGCTGCGGTCTTTGGTTCGACCATCATTCCAGTGAACATGAGAGAATGCAGCTCGAGGGTAAATATAAAGGCGAAAGCCGTGTGACACCTTCCTGTGCACGTATTATTTATGAATATTACGGCGGAAAAGAAAAATTCCCGCAGTTTGACGATATGATGGAAGCTGTTGATAAGGTAGACAGCGGTAATCTGACGATCGATGACGTACAGAATCCAAAGGGCTGGGTACTCATTGGTTTCTTAATGGATCCACGTACAGGACTTGGACGCTGGAGAGATTTCACGATCAGTAACTATCAGCTGATGGAAAAACTGATCGATGCCTGTCGTACCATGACAACGGACGAGATCTTAAATCTGCCGGATGTGAAGGAACGTATCGAAGTATACTTTGAGCAGACAGAAAAGTTCAAAGAAATGGTCAAGGCGCATACAAAAGTAGACGGAAAGGTCATTATTTCCGATCTGCGCGGTGTAGATCCGATCTACTCCGGTAATCGTTTCATGATCTATTCCATGTATCCGGAACAGAATATTTCCGCATGGATCGTAAACGGTAAGGGCGGACATGGCTGCAGCGCAGCGGTTGGTTACAGCATCTTGAACAGAACCTCCGATGTCAATGTCGGAAGCCTGATGCTGAAATACAACGGCGGCGGACATAAAGCAGTCGGAACCTGTCAGTTTACGGATGAGACAATGGAAACAGAGCTTCCGAAGATGCTCGCCGAGCTTTGCGAAATGAGCAATAAATAACAGAATGCGGATTGAAGAATCTGTATCTTTCATTTTTGAAGGATACAGATTTTTTGTTATGGTGACGAGGAAAATGCACGCATTTATGCGACACTATAAAAATAACAGTCGACAAAATTCATGCATAAGGGTTAGAATAAACTAACATAAGTAAGACTGTTCAAAGAGGAGAAAAGAAAATGCAGGAAGAAAAGATCAAACCGGTATTAAACGGAGCAGCAGAGACTATGTTGCAAAGCTTTTATGCAAGAGCGATGTACAGCAAAAATCCAAAGCACCGTTTCAAAGATGCAAAGGCAGAGGAGATCGTTGCGAAGCTTGACTATGATTTTTCCAAAGCTGGAAAGGATCAGACAATGAGTGGTGGTGTTATCGCCAGAACTGCAGTGTTGGATGAGCTTGTATCTGATTTTATTCAAAAAAATCCTGACTGCACAGTTGTAAACATTGCCTGTGGTCTGGATACCCGTTTTTACCGGATGGATAATGGCAGGATCACCTGGTACAATCTGGATCTGCCTGAAACAATACAGGTGCGGGATTCTGTATACAGGGAAGAAGGCCGTGTTTCAACGATTGGTTGTTCCTGCTTTGATCCTGCATGGCCAAAGCAGGTAACAAAAAGAGGAAAAATGCTCTTTATCATAGAAGGCCTGACCATGTATCTGACAAAGGAGCAGGTAGCGCAGATGCTTGCGATCATCCGGGATAACTTTGATAATGCCTATGTGATCATGGAATGCCTGTGCCCAAAATTTGTGAATAAAGAGAAGGTGGAAAAATCTATCCAGTCCACAGGTGCAGTCTTTACCTGGGGCGCAAACAGCTTTGAAGAGCTGGGAGATGTGGCAAAGGGCTTTTGCAAGGTAAAGAATGACAACATCCTGCGTGGTATGTGGGTGTTAAATCCGGCATTTAAGCTGGTGACATGGATTCCGGCCGTAAAGAAAATGTCGCAGAAAATACTGGTATTTGAAAAGGTATAAAAACGGACTAGATCAGCCCCATCGTTTTCAGAATAAACAGCCAGAAGGTCAGGGAAACGGAGCTGAGCAGCGTTGTCAGGACGATCACGCTGGATGTCAGAACACCTTCATGACCCATATTTTTTGCCATGATATAGCAGCTTGGCGTTGTCGGAGCACCGAGCATGATGAGCAGGGATACCATTTTTTCGCCTGTAAAGGAGAAATGGGCAGCGACCGGCAGAAAGACTGCACACTGCACGAAGAGACGGATAAAAGAGGCTGTAAGAGCAGGTTTGATCCGTCCGCAGGCTGCTTTGACCTCAAAGCCCGCACCAAGTGCGATCAGGGCAAGCGGTGTTGCCATGACAGACAGGTTGGACATTGTTTTTGTCACAAGGAATGGCAGCTTGATCTGGGAAACAGAAGCCAGCAGACCAAACAGAATACCTAAAATAATAGGATTTGTCGCAATTCCCTTGAGGGATTTGACAAGTCCTTTTTTATCGAGCTTGTGTTCGCCCGGTCCGGTAAAAGAAAGGATTAGGACAGCAAGGATATTGTAAAGTGGCACACTTCCGATGATCATGAGCGGTGCGATCGTTGCTTTGCCATAGATATTCTGGATAAAGGCCAGTCCGAGGACAGCAGCACTGCCACGATAGCTGCCTTGTACAAACTCGCCGATGATGTCTTTATCTTTCAGGAAAAGAGATGCACCGGTCATAATAACGGTAAAGCAGATCAAAGTGACAAAAAAGCAATACAGAACATAGCCGGTGTCCCAGACACTGAAAAAGTCTGCCTGATAAAGATCCAGAAACAGAAGCGCGGGTAATGTTACTTTAAAGTTGAATTTATTGGCGACAGTCACGAAACTGTCATTCAGCATATGGATCTGCTTGAGCACATAGCCTATGACGATCGTTAAAAAGATTGGTAATGTTACATTTAAACTGAAGATTAAATTTTCCATGACAAACTCCTGTTTTTTGTGTGGAGGATTTTACTCCCGGACGGTTACAAGTGTATATAAAATAAGGTATAATAAGCATTGAAAGTACCTATGCGATTTTAGTACAAATATATTTATTTGTAAAGACGGGCGTATATCCGGAAAGGTCTTAAAAAGGCAATTTTACAAATATTTTCTGAGTAGTTGGAAGGAAACGGAGAAGCAGCGGATCAGGGATTAATTTATCAGATAAAATGAAGGATGAGGAAACAGGAATGCAGGCAGAAACTATACAGATACTGGGAATCGTCATTGCCGCCATTGTGGCAGCAGTATTGTTTCTATGGATACTCTGGCAGATCCTGCGTAAAAAGGAAACGCCCTTAGATGAAATGGAGGGCGTGGAATTCGAGCAGTATTGTGCAGAACTTTTGCGTAACAGAGGATTTATTGATGTGAAGCTCACCAAGGCAAGCGGTGATTTTGGAGTGGATATCCTGGCAGAAAAGGATGGTGTGACTTATGCCATCCAGTGTAAGCGATATGCGGATCCGGTCGGCGTAAAAGCAGTACAGGAAGCGTTTGCGGGCAGGGAATATTATGACCGCATGGTAGGAGCGGTTCTGACGAACCAGTATTTTACCGCTCCTGCGGTCGCAGCAGCCAAAAAGCTGAAGATCCTTCTCTGGGACAGAGGTTATCTGGACAGTATGATCGAGGAAGACAGCAGGTAAGCATACAATTCATTCGGACAGGATCGCCTGCCTGATGGACGGATAGCTGTCCGGACCGTGCGAGAGGAAGAAGGTGTGGAATGCGAGATCTGAGTAGGGAATCTGCTCTTTCTCGCATTTTTTTTGATACAGCTCTTTGCAGGCAAGAAGCTGTAAATAGCCGCCGTAGTATTTTAAATAGGTGCCAGGTTCATTGATGAGGTAAGTGTAAACATTTGCAAGCTCCGGTGGCTCTGTAATACCGATCTTTGCCAGATAAGGGGCAATATCGGGAAGGCAGGCGGATTCTGCATGGATCCGGATATCCAGATAGCAGAGCAGACAGATCTGGATCTCGCGGGAAAGCCGGAGCATGTGGGCATATGCTTTCTGTTCTTCCTTTTCATAAGCGTGATCGAAGGACAAAAGCTCTACGTACATTGCCCAGCCCTCGCTGTAGCCCGGGAAATTCATAACATAGCGCAGGATGTTTTCCCGCGTCACACCCTGCGAGGAAAGAAAATAGACATTCTGGAACATATGGCCGGGAAATCCCTCATGCGCCAAGGTAGTGTACATTGTCAGATAATCGGTTTCGGGATTGACATAGATCACATTATTGACGTTGCTGATCTCGCCCGGTCTGCAAAGGGAAAGACGCGGTGTAAAATAGTAGGCTGGCGCAGTATACGGAGCAAGTGCTGTGGGGATCTCTTTTACCGTAACGGGGGAAGAAGCCGGAAGTGGTGGAAAAAGAGCCGACATCTGCTCCTGCAAGGTGGATAAGTAGGTATCTGCAGCAGGCAGTTTTTCAGATGACGCAGAGAGATCCGGCAGCGAATCAACCGGATATTTCTGTCGATATGTCGCAAGCTCCGCATAAAGTGTCTGCAGTCTTTCGGAAAGCTGCTTTGCAAGCTCCTCGGTTGTCAGATCACAGCCGACCTGCTGCTGCACCAGATAGGTGTAATAGGCTTTACCGTTTTTGTACTGACAGAGTCCGCGCTGCTCTTTTCCCTCTTCCTTCAGCAGCAACAGAGAATCCCCCAGCTTTTCATAAGCCGGCTGAACAAGTGTATGCAGGATGCGGGCATGGTCGGAAGCATAATAGACATATTTTTCAGTATCTTTCTCATAGACCTGCTTCAGGTTTTGCAAAAAACAGTCTGTAAAAAGGGCTTCTCCTTTCTCAGATGCCATAAAATCACATTGGGAAATGACCATGGAAGCGTCTTCGGAAGCCATAAACATGCCAGCAGCGGCTTTATCCGTTTCATAAGCGGCAAGACTGTCAAAATAAGAGGGGATCAGCGACAGAAGCGCCAGATAGGATTTGACATCTTTCTCATTTTCCATGCTGTATTCTGCCAGCAGAACAGGAAGAGAGGTGTGTATCCCACTGGTCGGACTGAGTGGTTCCTCAAAATAGGGAAATTTTGTACCTTCCTGCCTTTTTTCGAGGTAGGAAGTCAGGATTTCATAGGTTTCCTGTGTATGGGCAGGCAGGTGCGCCGGTGAAATACCGGAAAGCGTCCGGCGGAGCTTTTGCAGGCTTTCTCCTTCGGCCAGATAGGTTTTACGGTCATAGCAGGGCAGGCTGCAGACAGCCGGATCGATCCCGAATGTGGAAGGATCTGTCAGGGTGAAATGAAGGCTCAGACTGTCATTTTCATAAGCACTTTGGAGGTAGCTGTCCGAAAAACGGGCAAATTTCTCCTCAGGGGAATTTTTTTGGATAAGATACAGGGAAAACAGAAAGGCGAAAGTCAGAGCGGTTAAAAACAAGGAAGAACGTAGTTTTTTCTTGGGATACATGAAAAACTCCTGCAGGAAACGTTATTTCATCTTATGCAGATCTGTCTGCAGATATGAGGGATGAACGGAGCCTGCAGGATGGCAGAAATTTTGCGAAGGCAGAAATCTGTGGTATGAGATTGGGTAGAAGTCCAAAGCCGGAATATGTGAATAAGGATTTGTATTGCTATACCGGACAGAACAGATAAAGTAACAGGGACAGAATACTAAAAAACAGAAACAGCAGTTCAAACAGTATGTATTTTCTGCCGGGATGTTGCATCCGCCACAGAGCATAGCCCGGAAACAAAAGAGCATAGCCGCTGAATATGTAACGTGCGTTCATGGTACAGATGAGCGGATAGCGGAAGCAGAAGATCACATAGCTGAACAGAAGCGCACCATTTCCAATTCCGATCAGAAGTCTGATGGCAGGATCTCCTGCTTTGGAAAAGCAGTAAGAGGTACTTGTGCAAAACAGGATCAGGGACAGGGCAAAGCCAAGCAGTGTGAAAACAGGCGCAAGCGTTTCCCAGAAAGGAGTGCGGAATACAAGGATCCCTTCGTCATAAAGCAGCGTCAGGATCGTCTGTCCCCAGATATTGGCACTGTTTGAAAGATCCCACCAGTCGATCGTATGTGCTGTAAAAATGCGGAGTGTGGGAAAGCCCATGCGGAAGGCAAAGCCATAGCCTTCCACATTCTGCCAGGTGGCATAGCCTGTTGCATCTACGACATAAGAAAATGGCAGACCATACAGAATCAGGTTCCGGAGTACCCAGGAAAGGGAAAGCGGAATGCAGATCACGGCAAACAGGATATATTGTTTAAGCAGCGCTTTTCTATCCTTTGTTTTAATCAAATGGTACAGAAAGACAGCACCGACACCAGGCGCAATAAGGACGCCCGATGTTTTGGACAAGGTGGCAAAAATGATAGCAGCAGCAATTTTCAGGATGTTTCCGGTATTGGGATCAGAATGCCAGCGCAGTGTGTAAAAAAGAGCCATGACACAAAAAAGCGTCATCAGACAGTCGTTGTTCAGCTGCGCACCCAGAAAAAATAAGGTCGGAAAAAAGGATACAAGGGCGGTCAGACAACAGAGCAGCTTTTCTGAAATTTTAAGCTGCTTCAGGATACGATACAGAAAAACGGAGATCAGCACGGAAAATACCATATTGACATATTGCAGCATTTCAAAGGCATTTATCAGATTAAGATTATCTGTACCATGGTAAAAAAGCTGCAAAATAATGGCACCAACTATGTAAAATAGCGGTGGATGGTAATATTGTCCCATAAATTCCGGTGAAAAGTCCGGCAGATGGTGATATTGGTATAAATACTGGATGTAGCCAAGATGTCCATAGGTAATGGACTGCCAGTCAGACAGATCGCCAAGGTCGTGGTTCGTATTATAGTAAGGAACCGCATAAGCATAGAAAAAGCGTGCAGCTGCACCAAGAAGCAGGAGCAGCATACAGATCATGCGGGGAGAAAAGAAAGCCTTGATATTCGATTTTGACCTTGTTTTGTGTATATTCATCAGAAGAACCCTCCTTAAAAACTGTATCATGAACGGAAAGTGCTGTCAAAGCGCAAATATTTTGATATACTTACGCTATGATGAGGATTGTGGGGGTGCGTAGCACAGAACAATCCGCAGGCATCAAAGCCGGGAACTTTTGACCCCGGTATCATGCTATAAAAGGGACAGGAAGGGAGAATAGACCGGAATGAAAATGGAAATCCGCAGAAAAGATGTCATATTGGTATGTCTTTTCACAATCGGCTTTTTCTGTATTGCACTTTGGGGGCTTGGAAGCCACAGTATTCCGCAGACGGAGCAGGAGCTTTCGGCGCGCGGGGATGGCGCAAAGGAAGTTGTGCTTTATTTTGAGGAAGGGCAGCAGCTTTCGGATCTTCTGCTGTTTATCGGATATCGGGCAGCAGGGGAAGTGACGTTATCCGTTGCGGCGGGAACTGACTGGCAGATTGTACAAAGCGGGGAAGAACTGGATTCCGTGTTCGCATGGAATGAAATCCCTGTTTCGTATCGGACAACCTGTCTGGGGCTGGTATTTTCGGATGCTTCGGTGAATTTAATGGAGCTGGTCTGCTTAGATGAGAATGGAGAGCCTGTTTTACCGGTGAATGCCATGCAATATCCGGCGCTTTTTGATGAACAGGAGCTTTATGAGGATGGTATTACCTATCAGGATCAGACGATCTTTGATGAGATTTATCATGGCAGAACTGCCTACGAATTTCTGCATGGACTGCCTATTTATGAAAATACGCATCCGCCGCTCGGAAAGACACTGATCTCTGTCGGAATTGCGGTCTTTGGTATGAATCCGTTTGGCTGGCGGTTTATGTGTGGCGTTTTCGGAAGCCTGATGATGCCATTTATCTATCTGTTTGGTCTGCGTCTGACAGGAAAAACGAGATATGCCTGTCTGGCAGCAGTCCTGCTTGGAACGGATTTTATGCATTTTACACTTTCCAGAATTGCCACGATCGATATCATAGTCGCGTTTTTTATTCTTGGTATGTTCTATTTTATGTATGCATTTGTGGTGTCGGAAAAACGGCGGTATTTGCTGCTTGCCGGTCTGTTTACGGGACTTGGCTGTGCAACAAAGTGGACGGGGATCTATGCGCTGTGTGGACTTTTTGTCGTTTTTCTTCTCTGGATGATCGGAAAAATCAGAAAGATCGGTGTAAAGAAGGAAACAAGGCGTTACTGGACCTGGCTCTGCCTGCAGTGTATCGGCTGTTTTATACTTCTGCCTTTCACAATTTATACGCTGTCTTATATTCCGTTTGTCCGCATCTATCCGGATCAGAACCTGCTGCAGCATGTACTTTCGAACGGAGAGCTGATGCTTTCCTATCATAAAGCTACGATCTTTGATCATCCGTATGCTTCACCGTGGTATAGCTGGCTGTTTGACTGGAAACCGCTGCTTGACAGCAGGGAATATCTGGCGGGGGATAAGGTCAGCGTGATCGCAACCTTTGGCAATCCGGTCTTGTATTTTGCAGGGCTTTATGCATATGGAAAAGAATTCTGGCGTACCTTCCGTGATAAAGATAAAAATGCAGCAGTGCTTGTGCTGTATTATACGGTCATGCTGCTTCCATGGATCTTTATCAGACGGACGGTTTTTATCTATCAGTATTATGTCTGCTCGGTTGTGCTCATCCTGCTACTCTGCCACAGTGTCAGCCAGAAAGAAGGCGTGCAGGAAAAGAGAGCTTACTGGGGACTGCTTGCAGCTTCGGTTCTTTTATTTGTGCTCTTTTACCCTGTCATATCGGGGCTTGTTGTGCCTGCAGCCTATATCAGGCAGGTGATCCCGTGGCTGCCCAATTGGAGATTTCTGTGATAGGAGGGGCTTTCTGCAGGTAATGGGTTTGACATCTCATATCTGCTGTGTTACATTTATTACATATCGGGTATACTCATAAAAAGGCAGTGAGAAAGAGAGTACATTTGCAGGAAGTTTTCAGAGAACATCCTACGGACAGGGAAGCAGAAACAGCTCTGATCTGCGGAAATGTCCGGGCTGTGAGGGATGGATGGAATGCACTTGGAAGATGGCTTTTGAGCAGCGCACCGAGGTCTTTTGAAGCAGAAGGCTCAGGCTGCGACAGGTTCCGCCTGTTATAGCGGAGGAGTATCAAAAGGATCGATACTTGCTGAGGTTTCGGGTGTGAGCCCGGAATAAAACAGAAGTGGTAACGCGTTTATTCGCCTTCTGGAGGGAAACCTTCAGAAGGCTTTTTTGTAGCGAGGAAGGAAACCAAGCGACAGCGAAGCTGGCATTTGGTTTCACCCGAGCGTACAACGAGAAAATCAGAGAGCAGCGAAGCTGCGGTGCTACGAAGTAGCAGGATTTTCGAGTCAGAAAAGAAGGAAAAAGAAAAAGGAGAGAAAAAGATGAACAAAGGCAAATATTATATGACAACGGCGATTGCTTATACATCAGGCAAACCCCATATCGGAAACAGCTATGAGATCGTACTGGCAGATGCGATCGCACGTTTCAAAAGAGCGGACGGATACGATGTATTCTTCCAGACAGGTACGGATGAGCATGGTCAGAAGATTGAGCTCAAAGCAGAGGAAGCAGGCGTATCTCCAAAGGAATTTGTAGATAAGGTAGCAGGACAGATCAGAGAGATCTGCGATATGCTGAATACTTCTTATGATAAATTCATCCGTACTACAGATGATTATCATGAAAAACAGGTACAGAAGATTTTTAAGAAATTATATGAGCAGGGAGATATTTACAAGGGTGCTTATGAAGGCATGTACTGCACACCTTGTGAATCCTTCTGGACAGAGTCACAGCTTGTAGACGGCAAATGCCCGGACTGTGGCAGAGAATGTAAGCCTGCAAAGGAAGAAGCATACTTCTTCAAAATGAGCAAATATGCAGATCGTCTGATCGAGCATATCAATACACATCCGGAATTTATCCAGCCTGTCAGCCGTAAGAATGAAATGATGAACAACTTCCTTCTGCCGGGTCTGCAGGATCTGTGTGTATCCCGTACTTCTTTCAAATGGGGTATTCCGGTAGATTTCGATGACAAACACGTTGTGTATGTATGGCTGGATGCCCTTACAAACTATATCACAGGTATCGGCTATGATGCGGACGGAAACAGCACAGAGCAGTACAAGAAGCTCTGGCCTGCTGATCTGCATTTGATCGGAAAGGATATCATCCGTTTCCATACGATCTACTGGCCTATTTTCCTGATGGCACTCGGTGAGCCGCTGCCAAAGCAGGTATTCGGACATCCGTGGCTTCTGCAGGGCGATGGCAAGATGAGTAAGTCAAAGGGTAACGTCATTTATGCGGAAGATCTGATCAAATTCTTCGGTGTAGATGCAGTCCGTTACTTTGTACTGCATGAGATGCCATTTGAAAATGACGGTGTAATCAGCTGGGAACTGATGGTAGAACGTCTGAATTCCGATCTGGCAAATACACTCGGAAACCTTGTAAACAGAACCATTTCCATGAGCAACAAATACTTTGGCGGTGTTGTGGAAAATAAGGGTGAATCCGATGATCCGGCGCAGAAAGCGATCGATGCGGATCTGAAGGCTGTCGTAACAGACACATACAAGAGAGTTGCAGGGAAGATGGATGATCTGCGTGTCGCAGATGCGATCACAGAGATCTTTGTTCTCTTTAAGAGATGCAATAAATATATTGATGAAACAGAGCCATGGGTACTTGCCAAGGATGAGGCAAAGAAGGATCGTCTTGCGACCGTTCTTTACAATCTGGTAGAGGGTATCACGATCGGTGCTTCCCTGCTTGAGCCGTATATGCCGCAGACGGCAGAAAAGATCGTAGCACAGCTGAATACGCAGATCAGAAGCTTTGATGACATTGAAAAATTCGGTCTGTATCCAAGCGGCAATAAAGTAACGGAAAAACCGGAGATCTTATTTGCCCGTCAGGATGTGGCAGAGGTTGTTGCAAAGGCTGACGAAATGTTTGAACAGAGAAGAAAAGAAGCCGGAATCCCTGCAGAAGAAGCAAAAAAGGAAGAGGCTGTGATCGATATCGAAGCAAAACCGGAGATTACCTTCGATGATTTTGGAAAAATGCAGTTCCAGGTAGGAGAGATCGTTTCCTGCGAAGCTGTTCCAAAGAGCAAAAAGCTGCTCTGCTCACAGGTAAAGATCGGTTCTACGACGAAACAGATCGTATCCGGTATCAGAGCACATTACACACCGGAAGAAATGGTTGGTAAGAAGGTTATGGTTCTTGTGAACTTAAAGCCTGCAAAACTTGCCGGGGTATTAAGCGAGGGTATGCTTCTGTGTGCAGAAGATGCAGAAGGCAATCTGGCACTTGTGACACCTGAAAAACCGATGCCTGCAGGAGCAGAGATCTGCTAACTGAAAGGGGATAATTTTGATCCGGACTGAAGAATTTACATTTGATTCCCGTGACGGGAAAACAAAATTACATGCAATGCGCTGGCTTCCCGAAGGGGAGCCCGTTGCTGTATTACAGATCATCCATGGGATGAATGAATACATCCGTCGCTATGATGCATTTGCAGCCTATATGGCGGAAAGAGGCTTTGTTGTAGTGGGAGAAGATCACCTCGGACATGGCGAAAGTGTTTCCGAAGGGGGCACTTACGGCTATTTCTGCGATAATGATCCGGCGACGGTCGTAGTCAGGGATGTGCACAGACTAAAGAAACTGACACAGCAGGACTATCCGACACTTCCTTATCTGATTCTGGGACACAGCATGGGTTCTTTTATCCTGCGTAATTATATCACCAGATACGGAACAGGCATCAGCGGTGCAATCATCTGTGGCACCGGAACGCCGAAAAAGAGCCAGCTTGTGGGCGGTAAGCTGCTGACGGTAATCCTTGGAAAGTTAAAAGGAGATACGTATGTCAGCAAGCTGGTAAACGAGATGAGCACAAAGGCTTATATGAGCGGGGAAGGAATGGAAACGGAGCTTGACTGGCTCTGCTCTGACCGGGCAGTGCAGGAGGCTTACGCAAAGGATCCGCTCTGCTCCGGCTTTACCTTTACCGTCAATGGCTACCATACGCTGTACGAGCTGGCATATCGTATGCAGAAGAAAGAGAATCTTGCGAAAATACCAAAAAAATTACCGATTCTGATCGTATCAGGTACAGAAGATCCGGTTGGTGACAGGGGAGAAGCGCCAAAGGCACTTTATGACACACTCCTGCATCTGGACATTACCAAAACGACTCTGAAGCTGTATAATGGCGCACGTCATGAGCTGTTAAATGAAAAGATCAAAGAGACCGTTTATTATGAACTGTACAACTGGATGGAAATCGTGTTAAATGAGCTGCAGTAAATGCAGCCGGTTATTTCACAGGAGGTTTGAATCATATGAAGAAACTAATCACACTGCTGTTTTCCGCAGTTTTACTGCTTTCGACGCCTGTTATGGCAGCAGAAGTCGACCAGAGCAGGATTGTCAATATTGATGCTTCCAAGTCGATCATTGCGCTTGGTGCAGATCTTTCCGCAGAGCAGAGAGCGACCGTATTATCACTCATGGATGTGACAGAAGCGGATCTTGCCAATTATCAGGTCGTTACGATCACCAACGATATGGAACATCAGTATCTGGATGCTTATATGGATGCATCTGTAATTGGCTCCAAATCGCTTTCCAGCGTGAAGATCACGCCTGCAGAAAGCGGACATGGTGTACTTGTTACAACAAAAAACATCAATTACTGTACGACCGGTATGTACCGGAATGCCCTTCTGACAGCAGGCGTTTCCGATGCGGATATTCTTGTTGTAGGTCCGACAGAGATTTCAGGAACCGCAGCACTGATCGGAGCGATCAAGGGCTATGAAGCAATGTCGGGAGAATCCGTTTCCGATACGACACTCGATACAGCCATGAATGAGCTGATCACGACAGGTGAGATCGCCATGGAGGATGCGGACAGCCAGGATATTGAAGAACTGATCGCTTTTGTTAAGGCAAAAGTGGCAGCAGGCGGACTGGACAGCGACGACCAGATCAGAAGTGCCATCGAAGAAGGCGAAGATAAATTCGGTGTAACACTGACAGAAGATGAAATCAATCAGATCATTGCCATCATGCAGAAGATCAACCAGCTCGGACTGGATCCGAATGTACTGGTTGCGCAGGCAGAAGATCTGTACAGCAAATTTGGAAAGGATTTCCTGAAAAATCTTGATACGGACGCGATCGCCAAGGAAGTTGCCAAAAGTGCGGCATCCGGCTTTTTTGCAAAGATCGGTGATGCGATCAAAGGATTTTTTGCAGGATTGTTTCAGTAAATGACATTTCAGATCCGTAATATCAGAACAGAAGAATGGGAAGATGCGATGGCACTCGTCTGGCGCACATTTCTGAAATATGAAGCGTGTGACTATGAAGAAGAGGGTGTCCGCAGCTTTCTGGATTTTATCACGGATGAACGATTAAAGAAGCTGCATATGATAGGAGAATACCCTGTCATGGCAGCTTTTTTGCGGTCAGAAGATGGTTGGCGTGGCATCCATGCGGAGCATCAATCACATTTCGCTTTTGTTTGTGGACAGTAAGTACCACAAAAAGGGGATCGGAACAGAGCTGGTGCACAGTCTGCGGGAGCTGGTTCTTGCAGAAGGAAGAAGGACTTCCCTGACCGTGAATGCAGCGCCATACGCGACGGGATTTTATCATAAGATCGGGTTTACGGACACGGACCGGATGTGCACAAAAGAAGGGATTTCCTACACACCGATGGAGTGGACTTTCGCATCTTTTACAGGAAATCCGACAGATTAGGCAACATGTATAAGAAAGGTTGAAAACTTTGTGTACTTGTGTTATAGGAAAAATCAGAAGTGTATTATATAATACCATTATCGGGTGACAGAATAACACCAAACATAATTTTAGGAGGAAAATTTAATGGCTAACTTATCATTAAAAGACGTATGTAAAGTATATCCAAACGGATTTGAAGCAGTTAAAGATTTCAACCTTGAGATCGCAGATAAGGAATTCATCATCTTCGTAGGACCTTCAGGATGTGGTAAATCTACTACACTTCGTATGATCGCAGGTCTGGAAGATATCTCTTCCGGTGAATTAAGAATCGGTGAGAAATTAGTAAACGACGTAGAACCAAAGGACAGAGATATCGCCATGGTATTCCAGAGCTACGCTCTGTATCCTCATATGACAGTATATGATAACATGGCTTTTGGTCTTAAGTTAAGAAAAGTTCCAAAAGAAGAAATCGACAAGATGGTTAAAGAAGCAGCTAAGATCCTTGACCTGACTCCACTCCTTGATCGTAAGCCAAGAGCTTTATCAGGTGGTCAGAGACAGCGTGTTGCCATGGGTCGTGCAATCGTTCGTAATCCTAAGGTATTCCTTATGGATGAGCCTTTATCAAACCTGGATGCAAAGCTTCGTGTACAGATGCGTATCGAGATCGCTAAATTACATCAGAGATTAGGTACAACAATCATCTACGTAACACATGACCAGACAGAGGCTATGACACTTGGTACAAGAATCGTAGTTATGAAGGATGGTATCATCCAGCAGGTAGATACACCTCAGAACTTATATGAGAAGCCACAGAACCTGTTCGTTGCAGGATTCATGGGATCTCCACAGATGAACTTCTTAGATGCAATCGTAGAAGTTGTTGATGATACAGCAGTATTAAAGGTTGCTGGTCACTTCATTCCACTTCCACCTGCAAAATCTAAAAAGCTGATCGAAGGTGGTTACAACGGAAAGACTGTTACATTTGGTATCCGTCCGGAAGATGTATATGATTCAGAAATGATGGTAGAAGCTTCACCACAGAGCACATTCGAAGCTACAGTTAAGGTTTACGAATTACTTGGTGCAGAAGTTTACTTATACTTCGATCTTGATGAATTCCAGATGACAGCAAGAGTTGATCCTCGTACAACAGCCAGACCAGGTGATGTTGTTAAATTCGCTATTGATGTTGAAAAGATTCATATCTTTGATAAAGAAACAGAATTAGTAATTACCAACTAATCCGAACAAGTTTACTTGGGGAGATACATTGTATGTATCTCCCTTTCTTTGTAGCGAGGAAGGAAACCAAGCGACAGCGAAGCTGGCATTTGGTTTCACCCGAGCGTACAACGAGAAAATCATAAGCAGCGGAGCTGCGGCGCTACGAAGTAGCGGGATTTTCGAGTCTGTGAGGGGAATGCGGTAAGGAGGGAGGATGCCTTATCGCCCAGTAACGAGCTTGCTCGTTACAGAAGGAGAAGCAGCGAAGCTGCGGCGCTACGAAGTAGCGGGATTTTCGAGTCTGCAAGAGGTATAGAAAGGATGTGTGCATTTGATAACAGCGCAGGTAATACAGAGCTGTCTGGATGATTTAAAGACAATTACAAAGGTAGATCTGGCAGTTGTTGACGTAGAAGGCGTCATGGTGGCAAAGAATTCGGACAGATTTGAACAAAATGTAGAATTTGTAACGGAATTTGCTGCCTCTCCGGCAGGAAGTCAGGTGCTTCAGGGCTGTCAGTATCTGAAGATCTATGATGAAGAAGATCCGGTATATGTACTTCTTTGCGGTGATTCCAGTGAGGAATATATGATCGGAAAGATTGCGGTATCCAATATCCAGAATCTGATCACAGCCTACAAGGAGCGGTTTGACCGCAATAATTTCTTCCAGAATCTGATCCTTGATAATCTGCTTCTGGTAGATATTTATAATCGTGCCAAGAAGCTGCATATTGAGATCCAGAAGCCAAGAGTCGTTCTGCTTTTGGAAATTCCGGCGGGAAAAGAAAATTATGCCATGGAGTTTTTAAAAAGCATGTTTTCTGCGCAATCCGGCGATTATGTGACAGCAGTAGATGAAAACACACTGATCGTTATCAAGCAGGTAGAGGCAAAGGATTCTTATGCAGAAGTGGCAGAAGTAGCGGAAACGACTGTTGCCATGATGAACACGGAAGCAATGATCAACGTGCGTGTGGCATACGGTACGATCATAGAGGAGCTGAAGGATGTTTCCAAGAGCTATAAGGAAGCCAAAATGGCACTGGATGTCGGAAAAATATTCTATGCGGAAAAGACGGTCACAGCATACAGCACACTTGGAATCGGACGCCTGATCTATCAGCTTCCGATTAATCTCTGCGAAATGTTCATCGAAGAGATCTTTGGCGGAAAGGTTCCGGAAGAACTGGATGAAGAGACACTTACCACCATCAATACATTCCTGGAAAACAATCTGAACGTATCGGAAACCTCCAGACAATTATATGTCCACAGAAATACACTGTTGTATCGTCTGGAAAAACTGGAAAAATATACAGGACTGGATATCCGTATCTTTGATGATGCACTGACACTGAAGATCGCACTTATGGTGGTGCGGTATATGCGTTATCTGGAGAGTATGGATTATTAAATGTCATGCATTCCCGGTCACACATTTGCTACGCAAATATGCGACAAGTAATGCATGACATTACGGGAACCTCAGCCCATGCATAATCACCTTCGGTGATGGGCTGAGGCTGCATCATGCATCAAAGATGCATGACATTGCAAGCACTTTCATATATTGGATTAAATGGTTCAATATAGGGAAGTGCTATTTTGTTTACACAGAAAAAGGATTATGTTTATGTGTATAAAGGAGAGCAGATGTTGTCCAAAGCGGGGCTGCGGAAGCTGACGATCATGGGGCGAAAGGTAAAGGTGGAATTTCTACTGCAGGATCTGCCGGCTGCCGGGGGAAAAGGAAGTTGCAGACTGTGTTATCTTCTGGGCGGACAGGAGAAGGAAAAAAGCTGGGATATTGTATTTGTATCCGGCGGACGGCAGATGCAGTTTTTGCAAAAGTTGGAGGAAGCGGAAGAAATGGAAGGGATCGTGGATTGCAGGATCTTTTTGCCCGGAGGAAAGGAGATCCGTGGAGAAGCGGATGCTGTCACAGAGGAAAAACAGAATGTAGAAGAGACGGATGTGAGGATGCAGATCCCGGATATAGATAAAGAAGGGAAAATGAAGCAGAAACCAGAATCAAAATCGGAAGAATGCCAAATAAAGAAACCGGAATCAGAATCGAAAATGGCGCCGGGAGATGAGAAACGATCACAGGAGATGCAAAACAAGAGCCGGGTAGAGACAAAAGAAAGCAGGAAGGAGACTGAAATACCGGAAAATCAAGTGCTCTATATCCAGGATCTGACGCAGCTTCTTTCCATGGGAGAAAAACAGAGAGAGCTGTATTATAACAGCTTTTTGCTACATGGATATTATCAGTACAGACATGTGGTGGCTGGTGACGGGTTTATCGGTGTTCCGGGTAATTTTAGCCAGCGGGAAGCGATCGCGGCAAAAATGATGGGCTTTCCACTTTTCATTGAGGCGGAAAATCTGCAACATTGTGAAATTGGGGAAGAAAGCAGAGCAGAAATGCCACAGATGGGGGCATATGGGTATTTTCTGTGTAAAGTCAGATAAATATGCGAACGGTCAGTGCGGCAAACAAGGCAGAACAGGCGGTAGTGTGGCGCATGGCAGCTCGATCAGTCTACGCCCCGCAGTGCGACCGAAGGGATATTTGGTTTCAGTATTTCTATAAACTTCTCCAGTTCCATGCGGGAATAGGCAGAAAAGCCGGGGCATAGAACCTGTTCACTTTCTTTATAGGACTGCAGAAAGTATCTTTTGGCGCCTTTGATCCAGTCACCTATCTCGCGGAAAGTTTCTGCGCTGTGCAGCTCGCGGACGACTGTGGTGCGGAATTCGTAGGTGAAACGCCTTTCATCTGTCTCGTGCATCAGAAAATGCACGCTTTCGCGGATGCGGGAAAGCATTTCATCGGAAAAGGCATAAGAAGTACTGTGATCTGTCGGATCAGTCAGTCCTGCCACCTTCAGATAATCGGAAGGACCGGATTTGATATCCATTGCCACGTAGTCGATCAGCTTCTGCTCATAAAGCGTCTGCAGCATGAAAGGATTGCTGCCATTTGAGTCAAGCTTGACCAGATAGCCCAGTTCTTTGATCTCGGCCAGAAAATCAGGCAGATCATGATAGATCGTCGGTTCGCCGCCGGTAATACAGACACCTGTCAGGATATTCTTTCTTTTTTGTAAATAAGAAAGGATATCTTGTTTTGTGTATGCAGCATAAGAAGCAGGATCTAATAGAAGGTCACTGTTCTGGCAATATGGGCAGCGGAAATTACAGCCGCCGAGAAAAACAGTAGCCGCCACATGCTCCGGATAATCTAATAAAGTTGTTTTTTGCAAACCACAAAATAACATAAGCTGCCTTCTTTCTTATTATACAAAAAACGCTCCGCGGGGATGCGATGTCCCAGATAAACAGTATAACACTTTAAAGGCCTGAGGGTATAGCGGATCTGGATATTTTGTGCAACTATTTTTATGCGGGAATGCTTGTTATTTTTACGCATAACCCGTATGATAGAAGCAGGTGAAATATTCTGCTTTGACGAAAGAAAAGTGAGGGAAAAAGATGCAAGTGGCAACAGACAGATGTCCCTGTTGTAATAAAAAATTTTTTTATTATGACAGCAGACAGTATTTTTGTGGGAGCCCGATCAGAACGTGCAGAAAATGCGGAGGCAGTTATATCGACAAAAGATATCATGAACTGGCGATTGAGGGATTGCCGGGCAGCGAGTTTTCTAAAGGTTCGTATCTGTTTTTGATTGCGTTAGGTGCCTTTGTATTGTACAGAGGAATTCACCTGATCGGATACAGAGAGCTTGGCATGTCGGATACTGCAGTGAGCAGATGGTTACTTCCGGTTGTATTTACTGTGATGGGATTGATTCTGATCATTGGCGGAATCATTGAGTTGATTCGCATTATAAACGGAAGTAAGGCAAAAAAGTGGGAACAAAAGAGACAACAGTCAGTAGCGCATCTGCGAAATCCTGATTATGCATGGAGGCTGAAACAGGCGGGTTATCCTGTTCCGGAGGAATATCTGCGATAGGAATAACCGGAAGAACACGCTAAGGCGGTCAATACAAAAAGAAAACAGAAGAGAGAATAGTGAGGGAGAGAGATGAAAGAGAAATTAGCGAAGATTTTTGTGGCTGTGTTATTTATCGGCCTTGGTCTGTATTTACTGATCACAGGGATTACGGATCTGACAAGCAAGAGTGATTATGTGGAAGCAGAGATTGACATGGCAGGTGGAAATCTTACGGTTGAGCATTCCATCAATGGGCTGATCCCGATAGGAAATGAGTATTACTATATAGGTGTTAATTCTGAAGAAGGTAGTATTTATATTGTACGTGCAACGAAAAAGTGGCTGGATCAAAATTTTGATGCAGATGGCAAGGCAATAGATGGAAGCTATACATTGAAGGCGAAAAAACGGAAGCTGGATTATAAGGTAGAGCGTGAGTATAGTGATTCGTTTTCTGATATGGATATGACGGGGCTTCAGTTAGTCACAGGTACTTCGTCATGTCTGGATACGGACTATAAAACTTTCGCAGTGAAAAAGCTTGTCTGCGTATTTGCTTTTCTACTGACACTGCTTTGTATTTTTGCAGGGATAAAGGAGCAGGACGAGAATAGAAAGCCTGTATGGGGAAAAGTTATGGTAGTCTCCCTTTTAATATCTGCGGCATTGATGGTCCATGTACTGAGCTTTCTATAAGTATTCTGGCAGAACGGAAAGAAGAGAAAATGGGAAAACAGTTATGCATGAACTGACAGAAAAACAATTAAAACGCCGGGAAAACCGGCTTCGCGCCAAAGAAGAGAAGCTGCGCAGGGAAGAAGAAGCAAGGCAGCAGGCACTTATACTGAAACAAAAAACAGATGAGAAGTTTATGAAACAGGCTCTTTTGCAGGCAAAAAAGGCAAAAGAGCTTGGTGAAGTACCGATCGGCTGTGTGATCGTACAGGACGGAAAAGTGATCGGACGCGGTTATAACCGACGCAATACCGATAAGAGCACATTATCGCATGCGGAGATCACGGCCATTCGGAAAGCAAGTAAAAAATTAAATGACTGGCGGCTGGAGGAATGCACACTTTATGTGACATTGGAGCCATGCCAGATGTGCGCGGGTGCGATCGTGCAGGCGCGTGTCAAGGAGGTTGTGATCGGAGCGATGAATCCGAAAGCAGGCTGCGCCGGTTCTATACTGAATCTGTTTACGATGAAGCAGTTCAACCATCAGGTGCAGACCACCTATGGTGTCTGCGAAGCGGAATGCAGCCAGATTTTGAAACAGTTTTTTGCCGGACTTAGAAAACGCCTGCATGAAACGGATGGTAGTGGTATTTGCAATAGGAAATAATGGAACTGTTCCGAGAGACAAAATGATCTTATCGGTTCAGATGCGTTATAGGTGACGGAAGAAAGGAAACGAGATGGGTGTGATATATTTTATTCTGGGAATCATGGGTGCTGCCTATGTGATAATTGGCGGAGGTGTATTTCTGGTATTTATAACTTCAGGCGGCTTTGCAGAGGCAGGAGGAGCAGTTTTTATGCCGCTTATTTTTGTGGTGATTGGTATTGGATTCCTGGCGGGAATTGCAATTCATAAGGGTGTCAAAAAGAGGATTCGGACCAAAGGGAAAAAATATGTCGCGAAAGTGTACAGCTATGTGGAGAATACCTCTTTTACGGTAAATAACTCTTATACAGTCAATACAGTGGTGCACTATTTCGATGAAACGCACACAGAAAGAGAGGCTGTCATTCCGACATGTTTTGAAAAGGGTTCCTCTAAAATGCTTCCTATCGGAATGACCGTTGACATTTATTGCTACCGGGATAAATATGACTATGATCCGAAATCTGTCAGAAGTGAATATCTGCCGGGAGAGGAAGAACTGATGGATGACAAGCCGGTAGATCCGATGCAGCTGAAAATGGTGGCTGTTTCCTGCCCGAACTGTGGTTCCAGCTTTCAGGCTGCAACGGGGTATTCCAGCAAGTGTCCGTATTGTGGCAGCTATATAAATGCGTAAAGGGATTGGAATCCGGTCTGTTAGAAGACCGGATTTATTTATTGCTATTTTTCGGCAAATTATATAAGATGATAAAAATAGTACTATTTTTCTGGGGGCTCGGATGATGATAAAGATTTTTTTGGTGGAAGATGAAATTGCAATCCGTAAGGGAATCAAAAACAGTATTGACTGGGAAAAAGAAGGATATGAGTTTGTGGGAGAAGCGGGAGATGGTGAACTCGCATATCCGATGATCTTAAAGACGAAGCCGGATATTCTGATCACAGATATCAAAATGCCTTTTATGGATGGATTACAGCTTAGTAAGCTGGTCAGAAAAGAACTTCCCGCAACCAAAATATTGATCCTGAGCGGATATGACGAATTTGAATATGCGAAAGAGGCGATCAAATTACAGGTTGCGGAATATTTGTTGAAACCAATCTCTTCCGCAAAGCTTATGGATGTGCTCGCACAAGTGAAAGAAGTGATCAGACAGGAGCAGGAAGAAAAAGAACTGATCAAGAAGTATAGAGAAGATATGAAGGAAAACCGTGAGCTGGAAAAAGAACGGTTTTTAAACCAGATCATAACACAGAATCTAAGTCTGGCTCAAATACTGGAGACAGGAGAATCTCTGGGGATGGATCTGAGTGCGCCCTTATATAATATACTGCTTTTAAAAATTACCGAAAACGGGGGAAAGCAGGAGACGTATGCGGAAATTGAGAGCGCGCTGGATACGTTAAGCGGTGTATTTTCTTTCCGGAGAGGCGTGGATGAATGGCTCTTCTTACTGACTGCGGATGATGCAGAGAAGATGGAGAGGCGGATTGAAAGCTGCAGAAAGACAGTCAGACAGATCACAGAAAAAACAGATCCGCCGGTGGAATACTTCGGAGCACTCGGAAATCCGGTGGAAAGACTCAGGGAGATCAAAAATTCTCTGAAAGAGGCTGAAAAGAAGTTTGCTGTGCGACTTTCACGATCTTGTTATCGCCGCCCTCAGCAGCGGAAGCAGTGGAAGAAGCTGCAGCGGAGGAAGCGGTGCTGGTGGAGGAAGAACCACCACAAGCGGTCAGAGCGGTAGCAACAGCGGCCACACCAGCCACTGCCAGGAAATTACGACGAGAAATCATCTGCATAAGAATCTCTCCTTTTATACAATCAATCAAATCATGCCAGGACATTCAAAAGCACATTCTGGCACATTTACTAGCCTAAGTATAGCGGGGAAGTGTGAAAGAAGCAAGGAAAAATTGATTACAAAACCTTTACAATCTTTTTGTATGTTTCACACAAAAGTGTTACTTTCTCGTGATTTTTCAGGCATTCTCAGCCTTTTTCTTCCTCTTCCACGGCCTTGTTGCCCGCCACATTGGAGGGACCGAAGCCAAAGGGCAGCAGCTCATCCATGCTGCGCTCCATGAAATCATCCGGCGTTTTGGCCATGATGACGTTCAGCTCCGGGCCGCCAAACTCAAACAGTGCCTGACGGCAGACGCCGCAGGGCGAGGTGATCTGCTGATTGATCTCGCCCCGGCGGGAGCCTACCACGGCGATGTCCGTAAATTTGGTCACGCCCTCGCTCACGGCTTTGAACAGCGCGGTGCGCTCGGCGCAGCTGGTGGGAGTAAAGGCGGCATTCTCCACATTGCAGCCGGTAAAGACACGGCCATCCTCGGCCCGCAGGGCAGCGCCCACCATAAAGTCGCTGTAAGGCACGTAAGCCCTCTCCCTGGCCGCAAGGGCCATCCGGATGAGCTCCTGCTTTTCTTCCAGAGTCAGTTTTGTCATAGTCGGTTCTCCTTTTTGCAATTTGTAGATATAGCGTTCTTCGTCCTGTGGGACAAAGCCAATGGATTCAAACATTTTCTGCGACTGGGTATTGAAGGAATAGATGTGCGCGAAGCACTCCGCCAAGCCCCTTTCCCGAGCCAGATCCAGCATTTTTTCGATGACCTTCCGCCCGATGTGTTTATTCTGGTACTCCTTGCAGATGACGATGGCCAGCTCGCCGGTCGTCCGCAGGCTGACGTCACCACAAAGCACACCCCGATACTCGATATAAAACAGTTCCCCGTGTGTGTCCAGATAATGATACATCCGCTTCAGCAGTGGCAAATCATAAACGAAGTCCCTGTTATCTACCTGTTTGCAGAGCTGTGCATCCTGATACCACGCAAGTGCTGTATCGTAGGCCGGATAATACGGAACAAGCCGGATGTTCCCCTCCACAGAAATCGGACTGCGCACCATGTTCACCGTTTCTCTGTTCATCGGCCTCATTCCCTTCTGTGTCGTGTATTTAAGTATAAATCATTCTTTTAAGAAGTGCAAGCGGCGATCATTACGCAGCATTATGCAATGACAGCTCTTGCATTTGTCATTACAAATGAATATAATAGAATTACAAAGGAGGCGCATCAGAATGGCAAATGCAGTCAACGTGAATTTTCGGATGGACCCCGACCTCAAGCGGAGCATGGAGGAGGTCTGCGCCGAGATGGGGCTTTCGATGACGACAGCCTTCACGATTTTTGCAAAGAAAGTGTCGCGCGAGCATCGGATTCCCTTTGAAGTCTCCGCCGACCCCTTCTATTCCGAAAGCAACATCAACCATCTCCGTCAAATCGTCCATGATATTGACACCGGCAAAGCCAAGCTCACCGAACATGAACTGATCGAGGTGGACTGATGAGGCTGCTGTGGGAAGAGGAAGCGTGGGAAGATTATTGTCTTTGGCAGACGCGGGACAAAAAGCTGCTGAAGCGAATCAACTCCCTCATAAAAGACATTCAGCGGAACACCTATGAGGGCATCGGCAAGCCCGAGCCTTTGAAGGGAGATTTGAGCGGATGGTGGAGTCGGCGTATCGACGACACTCACCGCATCGTCTACCGGGAGCAGGATGGAAACATCATCATTGCGTCCTGTTACGGTCATTACACGGATCCCTGAGAAGCAAAAAGACTGCTGTCGGCCGACAGCAGTCTTTTTGTATTATGCATTATGGTGAAATCAATACTCCGCGCCCAGAGCCACTTTCATCATATCGGTAAAACTCTTCTGGCGCTGCTCGGCGGTGGTGATCTCCGGCGAAACGAAGCTGTCGGAGATGGTCAGCAGGCAGGCGGCGTTTTTGCCCAGCACCTGCGCGTTGGCAAACAGGGCAAAGCTTTCCAT
>ENA-USUJ01000475-USUJ01000475.1-human-gut-metagenome-genome-assembly--contig:-NODE-475-length-35880-cov-7.442617_pt1 | contig 35880 bp, 28 predicted proteins | sample MGYA00250061_ERZ773398 | MGnify/ENA primary metagenome ERZ773398 (study PRJEB29103, sample SAMN06111992) | human gut metagenome | biome: human gut; feature: ankylosing spondylitis patient; material... | reverse complement strand
TCAATATTCCGGAACGATAACCCATATCCTCCGAGATAGTTTTGTTGTTCACGATCATTTGATGGAATATAACCATTCTCGGAACGTGTCTTTTTGTACATATTGTGAAGACCATCGTATTCTTTTGTGCGGTAGCCATACTTGACACCATCAAATCTCTCGAGATTTGAACTAGCCTCTGCCGATGCAATAACATAGTAGGCAGGAATTGCATATTTTACAAGTCCTAAATCAAACTCTTCAACAATCGCACCCATTCCTTCTAATGTCTTTGCTGCTTTGAAGATTGCTGCCTTTACTTCACCGTCAAGACCTTCACCAAAGTAATCTTTTGGAAGACCAATTCGAAGACCCTTGACATCCGATACGAGTGCAGATGAGAAGTCATAGTCGTCTCTTTTAATCGAAGTGCTGTCTTTCTTATCATAGGAAGCAATGGTGTCAAGAACAGCTGCACAGTCGGTGACATTCTTTGTCATTGGACCGATCTGGTCGAGCGAGGAGGCCATGGCGATCGCGCCGAAACGGGAGACGCCGCCGTAGGTCGGCTTGACGCCGACGGTACCGGTCAGCGAGCCCGGCTGGCGGATGGAGCCGCCGGTGTCGGTACCCAGGGCGAGCGGAGCTTCGAATGCGGCCACTGCGGCTGCGGAACCGCCGCCGGAACCGCCCGGCACGCGCTCGGTATCCCACGGATTGTGGGTGGTCTGGTAGGCGGAGTGCTCGGTGGAGGAGCCTTGCGCGAATTCATCGAGGTTGGTCTTGCCCAACAGCGGCATGCCCGCGGCCTTGAGCTTCTCGATGACGGTGGCGTCGTACGGCGGCACCCAGCCTTCGAGGATCTTGGAGGCTGCGGTGGTTTCGATGCCCTTGGTGACGATCATGTCCTTGATGGCGATTGGCACGCCGGCGAGTTCCGGCATCTGCGCCTTGTCCTCATCGGACTTGGCGTCGAAGGCGTCGGCCTGTTCGAGGGCCTGGTCGGCGGAGACCTTTAGGAAGGCCTTGACGCTCGGTTCGGCGGATTCGATGACCGCAAGGTGGGCTTCGACCAGCTCACGGCTGGAAACTTCCTTGGCCTTGATCTTGGCCGCCATCTCGGCGGCGGAAAGCTTGACGAGTTCGGTGGTGCTCATATCACTCCTGTCCCAGAATGCGCGGTGCGACGAACATGCCGGCCTCGGAGACCGGGGCGCCTGCGGTGGCTTCGGCCTGGGTCAGCGGGGTCTCGGGGACGTCCGGACGCAGGTAGGCTTCCAGCGGGACCGGGTTCGCGGTCGGTTCCACGTCGTCGGTGGCGACTTCCTGGACCTTGTTGATGGATTCGGCGATGACGTTCAGATCGCCCTGCAGACGGGTGATTTCCTCGTCCGTGAGTGCGATTCGGGCCAGATCGCCCAAATGCACGATTTCTTCTTTGGTGAAAGTAGGCATGACCCTAACAGTAACGCGTCTGTGTGACGAGCGTGTGCCCTATTTCGTGCCCCGTTCGCAACCCGGCCGCGGACGTTGCCTTCCATTTCGCAACCCAATTGTTGGACACCTGGTCATCTTTCCGGTACAGCAACGTTCGACGGCTTTTCTTGCCGCGTGCCGATGGCGCGATCAGGCTTGCGGCGCGGCGTGCTGGGCGATCCAGGCGTGCATGGAGACCGCGGCGGCGGCGCCGGCGTTGATGGAACGGACCGAGCCGAATTGGGAGATGTAGACCACGTCATCGGCCAGTTCGAGCGCTTTTTCGGACAGGCCCGGGCCTTCCGCGCCGAAAAGCATGAGGCAGCGTTTGGGGAAATGGTAGGTTTCCATGGGCACCGCGCCGGGAATGATGTCGAGCGCGATGACGCGGGCGGCTTGCAGTTCTGCTATTTTCGCGTCCAAGGCTTCCAGTTGGGCCATGGTTTCGCTTGTGTTCGGGGCAGTGCCGGAAGCGCCGTCCGTCGCGGCTGCGGAGCCACGCATATGGAAGGCGATGGCGGCGGCTTGCGATTGGGCGGCGGCGATTTCGCCGGCGATGCGCAGTTTCCAGCATTCGACGAGTTCCGTTATGGATGGATGGTTTTCGACGTGCTGGTACAGCTCCGTCATGAGCGCGCCCTTGCGATTCCATTTGTGCGGGCCGACGATGTGCACGCGGCGCGCTTGGAACGCGTTGGCGGTGCGCACCATGGAGCCGATGTTGAAATCGTGGGTCCAGTTCTCCACGGCGACTTCGAAATCGTGGCGCCCGCGGGAGTCCAGGTCGGCTTTGATGGCCGCGACCGTCCAGTAGCGGTAGCGGTCGAGCACGTTGCGGCGGTCGCCTTCGTCGAGCAGGGTGGAGTCGAAGCGGATGTCGTAATTGGGGGATGACGCATCGTCCGGGCGTGGTTCGCCTGGATGGGTTTGCGACCACGGTCCTACGCCGACCTCGCGGAACGTCGGTTCGCCGGATGCCTGTGCGGCAACATCGATGGGATTGGGATCGTGCACGTTCTCCCCTTCATAAGAACAGCAATACAAATATGTCAAAGGCCCGCGCATCCGTATGCATCATCATGCTTGTCATCGCACATTCGACGACGTCAACGGCAGATATGTTTGCGGTCGGTCGGCGGGAAACTCGGTGTTCAGTGGAGTTCGGATTCCTTGAACACCTCAACGAACGGCAGTTCGGATTCCTCCGAAGTGACCGGGTTGATGACCTTGATGGTCGGATCGACCATATCGACACCGCCGATCAGCGAGGCGACGGCCAGAACCTTGGCGCCTTCGTTCTCCACCACGGAGAAATCGAGGCTCAGCTCGTTGCCGTTGCGCAGGGTGACCAACGACGAGGTCTGCACATACGATTTCTCAGACAGCCAGGAGTCGATCAGCACCACGCGTTTGCCGGCAATCGACGGACCCTTGATGGACGGATAGACGAAGTCCATGACGAAACCGTCCAAATCCTCACCACGGGAGGCGGCGGCCTGGATCATGGCGGAGACCAGCGGCACGGCCGCGGCGGTCAATGCGCCGACCGCGTCGAAATCGTCGACGGAATAGCCGGCTTCCTCCAACGTGTCGAGCAGGATATGGCCGACGATGGAGGCTCCGCGATGGTCGAACAGCACGGAGGAGAGTTCCGAGAAAGGCTTGTCCTTCATTTCGGCCTGCAGCAGCGTCTTGAGCTGGTCGCGAGGTTCGAGCATGGCGAAATCGACGGTGGATTCCGTCGAAGCGGAAACAGACTGGCCCGCAGCGGAATCATGCGTCGGAACCGGTGTCGTCTTGCGGAAAGTGTTCTCTTCGGTCATGGTTCCAGCCTATCCTTTCGGCTCGTCATTCACCGTGCGGTATGGGTGATTTATGAGCGATAAACATGGTTATTCGGCGTTGGTCTCGGGAGCGGACAACTCGCGGATATCCCCTTTTTCGGGCGCGATCATGTCGACGGTGCCGATGACCTTGCTTTGGTCGACGCGTTGCAGTTTGCGCGCGGTGACCAGCACGCGCGATTCGAGCGACGCGGCGAACGAGTTGTATGCGCCGACCGTTTTGGTGATGGCGGAACCCAGTTTGGTGGCCCGCTCCCCCAATACTGCAAACCGTTCGTACAGCTCTCGGGACAGGTCGAACAGCATTTTCGCGTCATCGGTCAGGCTTTGCTGCTGCCATGCGTATGCCACGGATTTGAGCACCGCCCATAGGGTGATCGGCGAGGTCAGCGCGACTTTCTGCGCGAATGCGTCGTCCATCAGTGTCGGGTCGGTTTCCAATGCGGCCTGCAGCAACGATTCGTTGGGGATGAACGCGATCACGAAATCCGGAGCATCGCTGAACGCGTTCCAGTAGGCTTTGTCTCCCAGGGTCTTCACATGGTCTCGTACCGCTTTGGCATGGGAATGCAGCAGCTCGTTCTTGCGGGCCAGTTCCTCCGGTGAGGCGGTGTCTGGAATCTCGCATGCGCGCTGGTAGTCGGCGTATGGCGCTTTCGCGTCGATCGGAATGGTTTTGCCGCCCGGCATGTGAATGACCATGTCCGGCCGCTGCGTACGCCCCTCGGCATCGGTGACCACCACTTGGGTATCGAAATCGACATGTTCCAGCAGACCGGCCGATTCCACGATGTTGCGCAACTGTGCTTCGCCCCACGCGCCACGCACCTTGTTGTTGCGCAAAGCAGACGACAGGGCGCTCGTCTCACGGTCCAATCGCGCCTGCTGTTCACCAAGGCCCTTGAGCTGCTCGCCGAGCGCACCCATCTCATGCTTGCGCCCCTCTTCAATCTGCGCGACCTTCGCCTGCAACGCGTCAAGGTTCTTCTGCACAGGAGCCAACGCGGACAGCACTTTGCTTTGCTCCTGCAGCTTCTTCTCGCCTTCGGCCTGCCGACGTTCCGCCTCCTCGGCGGCTCGCCGCCGCTCACGTTCCACACGCAATTCCTCGGCACGTTGAGCTTGCGCCAATTGCGATTTGAGATACGTCAGCTGCTGGCCGAGCCCTTCCGCCTGCGTACGGTACTGCACCACCGCCGCGTTAAGTTCGCTGATACCCTGACGATCCGCCTCAATCTGCGCCTTCGCCTCGTTCAGGTCGGATTCCTTCGCGCCACGGGCCATATCCTGCCCTTTGGCACGGCCCGCGAAGAAGCCCGCAGCCGCTCCAAGCGCGGCCACGATCACCAGCAATATCACTACAAACACAGGATTATCGAACATACGTTCGATGGTATCACGTCGTTAGGAACACATCAATCCACGCATCCACATTCATTCGCAAGACCGACCGCATGCCACACAACCGTGCACTATGCTGAAATCAGCCGAACGCGAAATGCATCAGCCCAACACGAAGGGACATTATGGGATTCGATCTGTTTTTGGCGGCCGTGTCGATTGTGGCCGCATCCATCGCCACCTGGGCGTTGTTGCGGCTGTTTCCAAGCTCGGACGCACGCCAGGCGATTCCGCTGCGGACGGACGGCGGATTTGCCGACCCATCCCACACAACCGACGGTGGAGTGACGATAGACGGCAAAGTGACGGCAGACGGCGAATCGGCATCCGACATCGACGGACAACCCACCGACCACCTCGGCAAGCGCCTCGTCATCGCGCTTATCCTGACCATTCCAACGTTCGTCATCACATTACTGGCGCTGGCCAAAATCGCCATGCCGGGATGGCTGACGAATCCGTGGCCGCACGCCATCGTCATCACGCCGGTCATGTTCTATTGCGCGGCGCCGATTCACCACCGCGGCCTGCCCGCATTGCAGCGGCGGCGTCCGAACGGCGATTCGCTGGTTTCGCTTGGCATGGCGATTGTTTACGCGTACAGCCTGCTGCTGTGCGTGGTGTCGTGGATTTTCCCGGCCGGCTCGCGCGATCCGTATTTCGCGTTCGTCGGCGTGGTCGCGACGCTTTCGCTGGCTGGCACGCTTGTCCGGCAACACGCGATGACCGCGCAGCAGACGGCAGAAACAGAAAAGGCGCAATCGGCACAGTCAACAGAATCAACAGAATCGGCGCGATCTCAAGCGAAATCCCCTGAGCCAACGCAAGAAAAAAGCGCGGAAGAATTGCTCTTCCGCGCTGTGGTAGGTCATGCGATCCGCGCACGCGTGCTGCAGATCACCACGTCGGTGACGATGGTGGTCGCGGTGTGGACGTGCGCGTTGTGGCTGGCGTTCGGCATGCAACCGAAGCTGGCGATCGCCATACTGCTCGGTTCGACCGTGCTGTCGGTCGCAGGCCTGGTATTGCAGGCTTACGACCGACAGGTAACCAATCGATAATCGTCACTCAGCCGGGTTCGGGACGTCGGCGGAATCGTCCGTCTTCTCCTCGCCCATATCCTCCAGCTGGTCCGCGGCCCACGCGGACAGCTCCAGGTGGTCGCCGCCGGTCTGGTCCACCAGCACGGTGTCGCCGTCGTGCACTTCGCCGGCCAGCAGCATGCGGGCAAGCTGGTCGCCGACTTCGGTCTGCACCAGGCGACGCAGCGGACGTGCGCCGTACGCCGGATCGTAACCGGTGTTGGCAAGCCATTCGCGCGCCGAATCGGTCACGTCGAGCGTGATGCGGCGGTCGGTCAGACGTGCGGACACCTGCGCGACCTGAATGTCCACGATGCCGCCGAGCTCCTCGCGGGTCAGCGGGTGGAACATGACCAGTTCGTCCAGACGGTTGATGAATTCCGGCTTGAACTGCATGTGCACGGCGTCCATCACGGCCTTCTTCTTGGCGTCCGCGTCCATGTCGGGATTGACGAGGAACTGCGAGCCCAGGTTGGAGGTCATGATCAGAATCGTGTTCTTGAAGTCCACGGTCCTGCCCTGGCCGTCGGTCAGGCGACCGTCGTCAAGCACCTGCAGCAGCACGTCAAAGACTTCCGGATTGGCCTTCTCCACCTCGTCGAACAGCACCACCGAATACGGACGGCGACGCACGGCTTCGGTAAGCTGGCCACCCTCTTCGTAGCCGATGTAGCCCGGCGCGGCGCCGATCAGGCGGGACACGGAGGCCTTCTCCATGTATTCGCTCATGTCGATGCGCACCATGGCCTTCTCGTCATCGAACAGGAAGTCGGCGAGCGCCTTGGCCAGTTCGGTCTTGCCCACGCCGGTGGGGCCGAGGAACAGGAACGATCCGGTCGGACGGTTCGGGTCGGAGATGCCGGCACGCGAGCGACGCACGGCGTCGGAAACCGCTTGGATGGCTTCCTTCTGGCCGATCACGCGCTTGCCGAGGTACTCCTCCATGTGCAGAAGCTTCTCGTTTTCGCCCTGCATAAGACGGCCCACGGGGATGCCGGTCCAGTCGGAGACGATTTCGGCGATGGAGTCGGCGTCGACGCGGTCGGGGACCATCGGCACGTCGGCGTTGGCATTGTCGGCTCCGCCCGATTCCGCCTCGTTCTTCTCGGCTTGGGCGATTTCCTTCTGGATGGCCGGGATTTCGCCGTAGTTGATGGCTGACGATTTCGCCAGGTCGCCTTCGCGCTCGTACTTTTCGGCTTGCGTACGCAGCTCGTCGAGCTTCTTGCGCAGGTCGCCGATACGGTTGTGGCCGTTCTTTTCGGCGTCCCAACGCGCTTTCAGCCCGTTGAGCTTTTCGCTTTTGTCGGCGATTTCCTGGTTCAAATCGGCGAGACGGTCCTTGGCGCTGTCGTCCAGTTCCGCTTCGGCCTTTTCCGCGGCCTTGTCGTTCTTCGGATTGCCCAGCAGGTACGACTTCTCCATCTTGAGACGGTCCACCTGGCGGCGCAGTTCGTCGATTTCCTCAGGCGAGGAGTCGAGTTCCATGCGCAGGTGCGCTGCGGCCTCATCCACCAGATCGATGGCCTTGTCCGGCAGCTGGCGTCCGGAAATGTAGCGGTTCGACAGGGTTGCCGCCGCGACCAGCGCGTCGTCGCCGATGGTCACCTTGTGGTGGGCCTCATACTTCGGCGCGATGCCGCGCAGGATGGCGACGGTGTCCTCCACGCTCGGCTCGCCGACGAACACCTGCTGGAAACGACGTTCGAGCGCCGGATCCTTTTCGATGTTCTCACGGTATTCGTCCAGTGTGGTGGCGCCGATCAGGCGCAGTTCGCCACGGGCCAGCATGGGCTTGAGCATATTGCCCGCGTCCATGGAGCCTTCGGCCGCGCCCGCGCCGACGATGGTGTGGATCTCGTCGATGAAGGTGATGATCTGCCCGTCGGCCTTCTTGATCTCCTCAAGCACGCTCTTCAGACGTTCCTCGAATTCGCCACGGTACTTGGAACCAGCCACCATGGAGCCCAGGTCAAGCGAGATAAGCTTCTTGTTCTGCAGGGTGGTCGGCACGTCGCCGGCGACGATGCGCTGCGCCAGGCCTTCGACGACGGCGGTTTTGCCGACGCCAGGCTCGCCGATCAGCACAGGATTGTTCTTGGTACGGCGGGACAGGATCTGGATGACGCGGCGGATTTCCTGGTCGCGGCCGATCACCGGGTCGAGCTTGCCTTCCTTCGCGGCGGCCGTCAAATCGGTGGAGTACTTCTCCAAAGCTTTATACGAGCCTTCCGCGTCGGCGCTGGTCACCTTGCGGTCGCTGCCGCGCGCGGCGGTCAGGGCGTTACGCAGCTTATCCGCGGTAAGACCGTTCTTTTCCAAGATGTCCGCGCTTTGATTCGGTTTCGCGGCCGCGATTGCGACCAGCATGAGGTCGACGGTGACGTACTCGTCTCCCCTCCGTTGCATTTCTTTTTCGGCTTGCGATAGCACCGCCGACAGCTGCCTGCTGACGTCCGGCTGCGTTGTGGTCGATCCGCTGGCGCTCGGCAGCGATTGCATCGCCCGATGCACTTCGGCGCTCACGTTTTGCGCGTTGCCGCCTGCCGCTTCGATGAGCGCGCGGGCCATGCTGTTTTCCTGACGCAGCATCGCGTCCAGCAGGTGCAGGGTGTCTACCTGCGGATTGCCCAGCGCCGCCGCGTTCTGAACGGCGTCCGAAAGCGCTTCCTGCGCCATCTGCGTGAACTTCTGTTCCATATCATCCTCCATGGTTCGCGCCCGGCCGCCCGGCCTTCGCTACCGGGCCGGCGTTCGGACGCATATGTCGTTGTCTGATATGCTCAACCGACTTCATCGCCATTATATTCCCAAAACTTGAGTCCCACAGACTCAACTTTTTGCGTTTCTCAAAACCGTCTTTCGACGCAGGACGGCAGTCACCGACAATCACCAGCGCTCACCGGCAATCGCAATACATACGAAAAAGGCGGGCAGCAACGTAACGAAATCACGAAACGTTGCAAACCCGCCTAATCCAAAGTCCGCCAGCAAGCCGAAAATCAGCCGCGCACCACCACGTTGCGCAGATCGCCGATGCCCTCGACGTGCACGATCGCCTCGTCACCCGGATCCAGATGACCCGACGCGTTCGGCGTACCCGTCATAATCACATCGCCCGGCAGCAGCGTGGTGAAACTCGTAATCGCCGCGATCTGCTCAGGAATGCCGTGAATCAGATTCGCCGTGGTACCCGACGCCATCGGCACATCCTCACCGTTGAGCGTGAAGGAAATCTTCGCATCCTTCCAATCCACATCGTCACGCGTCACAATCCACGGACCCAACGGGCACGCCGTATCAAAACCCTTCGCGCGCGTCCACGTCGGATCAAGACCCTGCAGATCACGCAACGTCACATCATTCACGCACGTGAAACCCAGCACATAATCCATGGCCTGCTCCACCGGCACATTCTTGGCGATACGACCCATCACCACAGCCAACTCCGGCTCGAAATTCATATCATTCGAACACAGCGGAATCACAATCGGATCATCCGGACCAATCACCGACGTGCTCGGCTTGGTGAAAATCACCATATCCTCCGGCGCATGCTTGATATCGGAATGACCGGCCTCATGCATGAACTGTGCATGCGCCTCATAATTCTTCGCCAAACCGTACACCTTCGACGGAATCACCGGAGCCAGCAGACGAATGCCGTCACCATCCACCGGATAGCGCTCGCCGGTCGGCTCGACGGCCTGGCCGGACAGCGGATAGCCGTTCAAGGCCACGAGATAGTCCTTGCCGTCGTTCTTGTCGGTCTGAACGAAGGCGTACTGCGGTACATCATTATGCGTAAAACGTGCGATTCTCATACCCGCAAGTCTACCCGCTCGCCACGCCCGCCGTTCTCGACATGCGTCGCTTTGCGGACGATGCCGATTGCTCGCATTTTTTACGATTTTTGCGATTATTCGCAATGCAGTTCCGCCCGCAACGCCGCCACCTCGCGTTCCAGCTCGTCGATGCGGCGCACCTGCTGGGCGATGAGCAGGTCGCGCACGTCACCTCCCGACAGAATCGGGGCTTCGGCTGCGTTGCGCGGCGCGGGCAGCGTCGCATTGCTTTGCGTTTCCGTCGTTTGCGTTGGCTGCACCGGCTGCGATACCGCAGATCGAGCAGCTTCCGCCGAGTCCGCCGACGGAACCACACCCGCCGACGCCGATGGCATCACTCCACCATTCCCATCAACCGATACCAGCCGGTCCGTGCCCATACGGCAGGCAATCTTGCGCCAGCGCGCGAAACAACGTTCGATGCGCTTATAGCCGATCAGCGATGGGTCGAGTCCGGCTTCGCGGAACAGTTCGACCGGCGATTCGCCCGCATGGTACCGGCGCATGCAGTTGTGTTTGAACGATTCCGTGTAGGTGATGCGTCGCGACGTCGCTTCGGCCACCACCGGCAGCGAGCGCAGATATTCGACTTCTTCCGGACTGAACGCTCCCCCACCGTTGCACATGATGTTCCCTTTCGGCTTGGCGTGCGGCGGCTCCCTTCCACCGCACGGCAGTCGAATGGCCTCCGTCATGCCATTCCCCTGTTCGGCTTGCGATTCGGTTTGCGATGCGCGCTTGCGATACGTGTTTGCGATGCAAGGCCGCAATCCGATTCGTTGTTCGCTTCGTGTTCCATCATACCGGTACGAATGGCGTTTTTCCAACCATTTCAGGCGGTACTAAACCCTAAATCACCAGTATTCGTCACAACAAAAGCGGGTGAACCGTTGATCGCTCAACGACTCACCCGCCCGAACAAGCCCCGTTGCCTGTCTGCTGGCCCGCTCAGACCGCCATCGGCGTATCGGATTCGCGGAAGCGCAGCACGAGCGCCAGTCCGGCTCCGGCCATTACCAGGGCCGCGATGGTGAACAACGCGGTGCCCATTGCGCCGGTGAGCGGCAGCTGCGTGACGTTCTTCACGTTCTTGACCTGGATTGCCTTGTCGGACATGCCCTCGTCAAGCCTGCTTGCCAGACCGAGGTTGTTGGCGCCGACCAGCTTGAAGGTCGACTTGCCGGTTTCCTGGTTCACAGCTAGTTCGACGGTGAAGATCGGCATAAAGTTCTTCGCATAGCCGCTCGCGAATCCGGTTTCCTTCAGCGTGTACTTGCCGGACTTCAAGCCCATGATTTTCACGTCGCCGGTGGTGGTTTCCACATCCGCGACAGCGCCGTTCTCGTTCGCTTCGGCAAGGCGGTATTCGCCATCCACAATCTTGATGAACTTGAGCGGGGTCTGCGAAACCTCGGTTCCCTCGAACACGTGGAACTTCGCTCCTGCGAGACCATTGGCATCGCTTCCGACACCGTACTTGTGGAAGGAGAAGCCCCCGGTATAGGAGTCGAATTCGACCGGCGTATTCCACACCTCGGTGTCACGGGACACGGCCGCCTTGTTGGTAACCTTGTTGCCCATGTCGATGATGTCCTTGTTGACCACGGCGGTGTAGGTGATGACCAGCTGGCCGCTCTTGTTGGCCAAGTCGAATTCCAGCACGGTGGTGGTCTTGCCGTCGGCCCCAACGGTCGGAACGGTCACGTAGGTGAACGGCATATTCGTTTCCGTGCCATCCGCGGCTCGAACAACGGCCTTGAAGTCCTTGTTGACCGTCAGGCCCTTGGATGCCACGTCCTTCACGAAGTACGGATACTTGTCGTAGCCTTCGGCCGCGTTCGGAATATCCAGCGTGATGGTGTAGGCGACGGTCTGCCCAATGCTCACGCCTTCAGTGGTGGTAATCGTATCGGCCGTCTTGCCCGGCTGGTCGGGCTCGTTCTCGTTCTTGGCCACAAACATGCCGACAGCGTTGATCTTGCCCTGGCCGGTTGCCGGATCGCCCTTCACTTTGAATGTGGCGGCCACGCCGTTCAGCGTGGTGGCGACGATGGCGTTGGTGCCTCGGCCACCCTCTCCATCCACATCGGTGATGAGATACCAGCCTTCTTCAAGCGAACCGATGGCAGCCGTACCGCCGTTGCCTGCAACGGTTTTGTCGGCGACGACGCCATCGCCAACCGCCAACGAGGCCGCGAATGTGCGGAACCAGGCGGCGTCGTTATCGCCGGTCTTGGTTGCGGCGAACGCGGCCGGATTGCTGTCATATTCGGAGGGCATGCTGACAACGGGGTCCATGTTGTTGTTGGCGGCGGCCACCGCGTCGGTCACAGCAGTCACCCAATCGGCGTCGGTGTCGACCTGCACGGCGTCGCCGTCCACCGTCAGCGAGGCGAACTTGTACGCGGAGTAGGTGTGCCCCTTCTGCGAATGCCGCACTTCGATCGATGCGCTGCCGGCCGCATACGCTCCGGCCGTGCCGAACGCCATACCGCCCAGCAACGTTGCCGCCGCGGCGATTACTGCACAAAGCCTTCTCGTCTTCATGATGAGAGACCTCTCTTCCTTGGTTTGGTCGGCCTTGTTACCGCAGCCGATTGGTTGGTTTTATGGGAAGTTTCGTAAGTTGTGTTGCTCTTTAGTTGTGATTGAAAAATTGCGATTGCCGGATTGCGATCAGAGAATTGTGATTGCCGTCCGGCAGTTCCGTCACGGCCGTCCGCGCCCGATCAAAGCCAGTCCGACGATGCCCGCAAGCAGCAGCACCAGTGCCGTGACGCCGGCCACGACCAGCCAGGTCCGTCCTTCCGATGCGCCGGACAGCGGCAGCACGGCCACCGTCTCTTTCACGTTGGTGAACGAGGCTTCGTAGGTGGCGGTCTGTCCCTTGTCGAACGCGCTCCACATGTCGGCTCTGGTGATGCTGATCGGCACTGAGGTGACGTTGCCTTTCGCGTGATAGCCGGCGATGTTGCCTTCCGTGACGGTGTAGTCGCCTGCCATCACGCCACGGAATGTGTACTGCCATTCGCCGGTAGGCAGCTCGTCATCTTCGGAAAGGTCTTTGCCCAGCTTCGATGCGCCGCCCTGCATGAAATCGATGCGCAATGTGGCTCCGCTCGCCGGCATTCCGCCTTCCCAATGTTTCGTCACGACCACGTTGGCGGACGGCACCTGCAATACGGGATGCTGGTAGGCCGCGCAGGCGGACTGCTTGTCGAAGGTGTAACAGACCTGCGCCGACGCGTTCGATCGGAAGCCCGGCTTTCCTGCGGAGGTCGTGCCGGTGCCCGCGTCGCCGGTCGCGTCGTAGTTGATGCCGCCGTCGACCATATTGACCCGCGCGTAGGCGCTGTCGGTTGGCACGATGCCGTACGAGAGCGTGTAGGTCGCGTTGTGCAGCAGCTCGTAATCGCCGGCGAATTCGACGCGGATCTTGCCGTTGCCGGCGTCGCTGTACCACAATGTGTAATCACGTTCCAGCACTGGAGGCGTAGCCCCCGAAGGCAGATTCGTCACGTTGAGCGTCACGCCGCCGGTCACCCGGTAGTAGGTCGTTCCGCCGAAGTTCCGCATGCCGGCCATGTTCCAGACAACGCCATCGACCTGCGCGTATTCGGACAGCTCGTCGACGATCGAGACGCCGCTGTAGGCGCTTCCCGTGGTGATCTCCTTCTGGATGTCGTCGAAGATCTTCGTCAGGTCGTCAGCGCTGTTGGTGGCCTTGTAGTAGCCGAGGTTGCTGCCCGTACCCCAATTGGTTTTGTTGTACGCGGTGGCGTTCGGATAGTTGCTGGACACGGCGTGCATGAACTGGTTGGCTTGGTCGTTCTCCCTGTTACCGAACGATTGCTGCTCCGGATTGGCGCCTTCGAAGATGCCGATGCTGTAGATGAGCGTGCCGGCCGATTTCATGGCGAGCGCGGTTGTCACGGCGTCATTGGCGACTCTCGTGCTAAAAGTGTTTTGCGTGGTCGGCACACCGTCCGCGAAGAAAATGACGACTTTCTTCGCGCCTGGCCTTGCCCGCAGCAATGCCGTCTGCGCGGCGGCCATGCCTTTGTCCGCAGGGGTCGCGCCATTGGCGGACAGCCTGCTCACCGATGATTTCAGAGCGGCGGTATCGCTGGTCAGGGAACTCACCACGCCGGATGTCTGCCCGAATTGAGCGATGGCGATTCGCACTTTGCTGTTTTCGTCCTGGATGGTGTCGTTGGTGGTCTCGGTGGCGTCGATGAAGCTGGTCGCCGCTTCTTTCAGCGCCGTCAACCGCTTCGGATTCGATTTGTTGCATCCTCTTTGGCTTCCGTCCATGCAGTAGTTCATCGATCCGGACGTGTCCAGTACGAGCACCACTTCGATTTTCTCCGTGGTCTCATGGCTTTCGCGGGTATCCTTGCCCACCACGTTGAGGTTCAGCGTGTATTTGCCGCCGTTGTTGTATGTGATGCTTTTCGTGTGGTCCGGCTGCGGCACGGCGACGTTACGCGCGGCACGCATCACGGTTTTGCGATTGAAGGTGAAGCGATCGCGCATGATGTGTTCGTCGGCGTCGGCATCGTCTTTGGCAGCAGCATCATTCTTGTCGTTATCGTTGCCGTTTTGAGCCGACGCGGCATCCTTGTCGGCGTCATTCTTACCGTTCTTGTCGGCATCGTCGGCATCTTCAGCAGTGTTGCCATCGTTGTCAGCATCGTCCGCATCGCCGGTTTTGCCGTCATCGGCTGTCGCGCCCGCATCGCGATTCGCCACAGCATCCGTGCGATTTTCGCCGGCACGGTCGTTTCGATCGCCGTCTTGAGTCGGTGCAGCACCATTTGCAGGTACGTCAGCGTTCTCAGCCGTCGGCTGCCTAACCGCCTGCCGTTCCTGCTCCTTCTGCTCATTCGGCTGTTCCGTCTTATCGCACAGCTGCCGCTGTTCCGGCATCGTCTCCGACGGTTGTTCCGGTTGCGATTGCAGTTGCAGTTGCGATTGCGCTTGTTCGTTCGATGGCTGCTGCGATTCGCCGTCGTCCGTAAGGCATTGTGCGTCGTCATCGTCCGTTGCGAACTGTCCGGCAACATCTTGCCCGGCAATGTCGGCAACGTCCGATCCGACTGCGTTTTCAGCATCGGATTGTTGTGTCGATTCCGGCTGGCTCGCTGCGGATTCGGCGGCCACGTTGCCGCCATCCGTCACCGTTTCGTCGGCGAACGCGGTCGCGCCGGCTCCCGTGGTGCCGGCCAGCATCGCAATCGTGACAAGCAATGCGGTGAATTTTCCCATCCGCGCGCCACACCGGCTTATGAAGCCGGCAAGCGGGTCCTTCATCCACTTCATGACATGTCCATCTCTCATGGCGCTGCGGCGAATTGCCTATGCGCCTCCATGCCTTGAACCTTATGGATGAACGTTTTGAAACCCGTCCCCTCCATTGATGGGTTCGGGGAACGTGCGGACCCGCGAAAATCGCGGCCTTCCCCCTTATCCTTTACGCGGCCAGGCGGAAGCGTGCCGCATGATTCGGTGTCGGGGCCGCATCGACCGCACGACCATGCAGCACAACAGCATGCCGCCCATCGTGCAAACGATGGTCATGGCGAGCGCGCCCAGTTCGGTCGCACGTTCGTCGCGCACGTCGGCCGGATCTGGCGCGGGCAGCGGTATTGCGACGCGATGCCCAGAGACTAGCAGCCGATGCGTGTTGATGCCGTATGGCGTGCAGGTCATCAACGTCAGCCGGTCTTCGCCGGGCACGATTTTCAACCGTGAGACGTCGTCCGGTTCGATCACGCTGATTCGGTCCACTTCGTATCCCAGCGTCTCGTCCATCACTTTGATGTACATGAAATCGCCGTCGTGCAGTTCGTCGAGCCGTGTGAACATCAACGATTTGACCAGGCCGCGATGCCCGGTGACCACCGTATGCGAGTCAGTGCCGCCGACCGGCAGGCTGGTGCCGTACAGATGCCCTGCGCCGACGGCGAGCACCGGTTCGGACGTACCATGCCGAATCGGCAGTTCCACGCCGATTTTGGGCACCAATACCGTGCCCATGATGCCTGCGCCGGAATCCAGCAGGCCCTGATAGTTCGCGTCCGTGTCCGCAGCGGAAAGCCCGGCACCGCCGGAAGGCGCCGAATCGTCGGCGACATCAGCATCTCCGGCAGTGCCAGCCGGTCTGGTAGTGAACGAATCGGACGCCTCGCCCAATACCGGCTGTCCTTCCACGGCAAGCCGCCGATTGTATGCGCGCGCCCGTTCCAACTCCTCCATCGCCATCGGATACGGCCATCCGGCAACCGTACGAGCCGCCGAATCGGATGTCTCGGCCAAGCGCCGCGCGGAATGCGCCTGCATGGCGAACGGCAACGACGCGACCACCACCGCGCCCACGATCAGCAGCACGGACACGCACCGCACCAATATGAAACGAATCCGCCGCAGCCTGCGCGCGCGAACCACATCGGCAATGTCAATCGCCTCGTAAAACGACGGCGTTCCAGCGAACGTTCCAGCAGACGTTCCAGCGAACGCAACAGTTCCGGCATGACCACTGTCGGCAGCTGCACCGGCATCAGATCCGACTCCGGCGCCATTGCCGATGCCATCGTTATCATCACCGGCATCATAGGAATCAGCCGAGGCGCCCGCCACGGCACCGAACAGCCGCATGGGCGAACGCAGCACCGTATGCGCATGCACGTAGGAATCCGTCCTGCGGGCGAGCAGACGGACGGGTTTACTCATCAATCGAGAGGCAGACCAAAACATGGGTTTCTCCTTCGAACACACCCATGTTCACATCCACCATACGAATGCCCTTGCCCCCTATAGGAGGGCTTACCCCTAGAAAGACAACGGTTTCAGGCACGAAACCGGCAATTATGGCACCAAACCGCGCAGCACCCCACCTACCGGCGGAACACAGCTCAGACAAGCCGTTTTTCAGAGGAATGTAAGCCGGACGAATGTAAGCCAGACGAATGCAATCCAGGCGGACGAGCCCCGCAAATCCTTAAAAAAACAGAAAAAGTCAAAGAAAGCGCTCAGATGAACGCACGCTCACCGAAAATCGCAGTGCCGACGCGCACGATGGTGGAACCTTCGGCGATGGCCAGTTCCATGTCGCCGGTCATGCCCATCGACAGTTCCCGGCAACGGTCCGTGCCCGGTTCGCCGGATGCGAGGATGAGGTCGCGGGTCTTGCGCAGGTGCGAGAAACCGCGACGAATCACCGTTTCGTCGTGCACATGCGCGCCGATCGTCATCAGTCCCCGCAATTCGATGCCGTCCAACGTGCCGATTTTCTGTGCGATGCGGATGGCGTGCGCCGGATCGCAACCGGATTTCGATTCCTCGCCGGATTCGTTGACTTCCAGCAACACGCCGACAGTAATACCGCGAGCCACGGCTCTACGTGAAATTTTTTCTGCCAAATCGATTGAATCGACCGATTCGATAGTGTCGACCACCGGCAGCACTTTGCCGATTTTATTGCTTTGCAGCTGGCCGATCAGGTGGAATGGAATATGCTCCGCCGCAGCATCCGGCGTGGCGCCTGCGACGCCCAGCGAAAACCCGCGTTCCGCGCATCGCCGTGCCAGCCCTTCGGCCTTCGCCGTCACTTCCTGCGGACGGTTCTCGCCGATCATGCGCACGCCGGCATCAATCGCAGCCATGATTTCGCCGATGTCGCGCGTCTTCGTGGCGGCCAGCAGGCGCACGGAGCCGGCTTCGCGTCCGGCTTGTTCCTCAGCGGCCGCGATGCGGTCGAGCACACGATGCACGCCGTCCGTGATCTCACGTGCGCGCGCATCGTCGATCACCTCGTTGGCGAGGTTCTTGTGATCCATGTATGCAGTCATCGTCCACCTCTCGCAAGTTCATTCGACCGCCGGTCCGCGGCCGGCACCACCGTTTCCGGCATGTCGGCTGATATTTCGATATCAGTGTTACCAGAAAACCGCCGACAACGTATAAAGAAGCCCGCGCGATGACCTGAAGTGAAGCGATAAAGCGGTCATAAATTCGCGCGGGCTATAAAACTAGACGGCAGTAGAAGGGGGACTTCAAAGACTCCGTTTGCACATTTAATGTATCAGATAAATGCGCGCGAACCGCCGGAAAAACCAATAAATCTGAAAACTTTTTTTCAGATTTTATCCCCCTTGCGCAGCCCCTCCACCAAACGCTCCAATTTATCGACGCGATCGCTCAACACCATCACCTGGCATACCAGCGATTGGATCTTGCCCAACGGTACTTCCGACATCGCATTGTGGCTGTCCACAGCCGTATCATGCGGTTCCGGCTCTTCGGCCGCCTTGCGCATGATGTCCTCGTCACGCTTCCAGCGTGCGATATTGCGTTCGATGCGCTTGTGCCCGATGACCGATGGGCTCAATCCCGCGGAAATGAAGATCGCAGTTGGCTTCTCCCCCTGCAGATACCGCCTCATGCAGTCGATTTGGAATTCCCTCGCATACGTGATTCTGCTATCCGTCACCGCGTCGATCGACGGCAATGTACGCAGGTATTCGATTTCCGCTCTACTGAACTGTCGCTTCGTCATATTCGCCCCTTGTAAATCCCCTTTTGACCGGCCATACCGATAACGCATAGACCGAATTGCCGAAATCACCACCCAGAATACCGGATGACGCACATCACCTTACGCACACCCCAAACGAAACGCGCGGCCCGTATCACCATGCGCTAAATATCCTTCTCACACTGTGAGATACCTCACAGCGACAGCACGTTTCCGGAGCACGCTGCAGCCTCGGCATGGCACGTCACCGCACGTCCAGCAACGCATTCCACAATCGCGTCCCACGAAACCCGCCGTTCCGGCCGCCGATGCAGGTACAGTTGCAAGCATCGGCGCGACCGGTCTCCGCACCGGCAACACCGAACCGCCCGCCAACGACAGGAAGGAACCCCGTGCCAGGTCGTTTCGCCCCCACCCCATCAGGCCGCATGCACATCGGCAACATCTATGCGATGCTCGGCGCATGGCTGTCCGCGCGTAGCCGCGGCGACGGCATGCTGCTGCGCATCGAAGACATCGACGAACCGCGCGTGGTGCCCGGCGCGGCCGAACTGATGATGGACGATCTGCATTGGCTTGGCTTGGATTGGGACGGCGATCCGGTGTTCCAATCCGCTCGGCACGACCTGTACCGTGAGGCGCTGCATTGCTTGGAAAACCTGACGATTGACGACGCATACGATTCGCCGTTTGACGAGCGCAACGACCACACCCCCGCAGTCGGCAGCGCAGCCAACAACGCAATCGCTGGCACAACCCCGCTGATTTACCCTTGCTTCTGCTCGCGCGCCGACATCCGCGCAGCCTCCGCACCGCAGGAAGGCGACCGTTTCATGGTGTATCCCGGCACGTGCCGCCGGCTTATCGCCAGCAATCCGGATACCGTCCGGCAGCGGCTGGCCAACGGCGACCGCCATTCGCTGCGCATCGCCATGCCCGCCGACACAAACCCGCACGCAACCGTCCAATTCGATGACGCAGTGTTCGGCCATCAGGAATTCAATCTGGCGCACGACGTCGGCGATACCATCGTGCGCCGCGCCGACGGCCTGTTCTCCTACCAGCTGGTGGTGGTCGTGGACGATCTTGACATGGGCGTCGACGACATCGTGCGCGGCCGCGACCTGCTCCGGTCGAACGCCTTGCAAATCGCCATTCGCCGAGCGCTTATCAAGGCGGGATTCCGCAAGGCGAAAACGCAGGCCTCTGCACCATCGCAGCACGCACCACAATCGCAATACACCCCATATAACCCCGAAAACCCACGGTATGCGCATCTGCCGCTTATCGACAACGCGGCCGGCCGCAGGCTCGCCAAACGCGAGCGCTCTTTGGATATGGGGGCGCTGCGCGCGCATGGCGTCACCGCGGAACAGGTTGTCGGCTATTGTGCGTGGCTGCTTGGTTTGCAGGGCGATTCCGCGCATACCAGTCCGCAGCCGATGAGCGCCGTCGAGGCGTTGCAGGAGTTCGATTGGGGTAAGGTACGGGCCGATACGGCCGACCGCAGTATCAGCCAAGACGATTTCGACGCGTATTTCGGCCTGTGACAACGGCTGGCCGGGTCTCGCCGAATTGCCGAGACGACCCGGTCAGTCCGGAAAACAGCAGAAAGCAGCAGAAAATAACGGGAAGCAGTCGACGTTCAGCCGATCCACAGCTCCGAGTCAAGCGGATATTCGTTGACCTTGCAGCCGTCCAAATGCATGGATTGCTCCTGCATCAGCGGCGCCAACTGGCCTTCGCCGGCGCAGGTCGTTTCGTTGTCGATGTGCCCCAGCCGGTGTCCGACCTCATGGTTGATCACCATCGTGCGGTATCGCGCCAGGTTGCCGCCGGCGGCGAGCCATTGTTGCGCGCCACCGTTCCAACGGTCGTCGTTGACGATCACGTTGTTGTCGACCCTGCAGCTGTATTCCACCGAGCATGATGGCGAGAACGACGTCATTTCCGACGCTTGGGACAGCACGAGATTGAAATCGCAGTTGCCGTCCGTGGATTGGTCGAATATGGCTCCGGCGCGTGGCCATCCGTGTTCGTCGTTGAGGATGCGGAACGCCGCGTTGCCGAATTCGTCGGCCGAACCGACGTTTCCTTTGGTTGCGATGCAGTAATGGTATTGCGTCACCGGTTTGCCGCTGTTTTGCGCGGTTTCCTGCGCTTTGTTCAGAATCGCGGTTTTCTCGTCGTCGCCCAGTGACGCCGATTGCGCGCTCACCGCTTTGGCGACGGCCTGCTCTTCCTGCGATTGTTTGGTTTCCGGTTTGGTTTTTTGGGCCGTCTTATGCTGATTGGTTTTGGCTGTTTTCTTGGCTGGCTTCTTGGCCGACGTCGAATGCGTGGCTTGTGCCGTCGTCTGCGTGTTCGGCGTCATGCGGACCAGCAGTGCGTGCACGCTGCAGGACGTCATCGATGCGATCAGCAGGAACAGCACGAGCACCAGCACGGCGGCCCTGCGGATGCGAAACGCCTCAAGCCGTTCCCGTTGGCCCATTGTGGCGTCGGCTTTCGGATCGAGCGCACGTATGATACGACGAATCCGCTTCAATCCAGCCTCCCGATATGGTGATGTTTCTCTCTTCGGCAACAGTACCAGTCTCAGTCAACATGCCGAAGCCGCCGACCGCCATGCATACCACCTATGCGTAAGGCCCGCGATTCCGGAGGGAATCACGGGCCTTACCAGCATGCCAGACGAATGCCGGCAATCGTCAAAGTAATGCTCAGGCGAACAGCACCTTGAACAGGAACGCGCCGACGATAGCGCCTGCGATCGGAGCCACGACCGGAATCCAGGCCTCGCCCCAGCGGGAATCGCCCTTGTTCGGAATCGGCAGGATGGCGTGCAGGAGGCGCGGCATGAGGTCGCGGGCAGGATTCAGACCAGGGCCGGTCGGGCCGCCCATGGAGGTCACGAGGCCCCACACGATGAAGCCGACGACGATGGATGCGGCGGCCGGGTTCGCCTTGCCCCACGGCAGGGACAGGCAGCACAGGGCGCCGAGCACCAGCATGAAGGTGCCGAAGAACTCGTTGAGGAAGTAGTTCACGCGGTCGTTGTGCGCGTCGGTGGTGCAGAAGGTTCCGAGGATGGCTTCGGCATCGTCGGTGTCCTTGTAGTGCGGCAGGTAGGTGACGTACACGATGAGCTGGCCCGCCACTGCGCCGAGCAGCTGGGCGATGATGTACGGCAGGACCTCGTTCCATGGGAACATGCCGTTGACGGCCTGCGCGAGGGTCATGGCCGGGTTGATGTGGGCGCCGGAGACGCCGCCGAACATCAGGACCGGGAACATGACGCCGAAGCCGTAGCCCATGGCGATGTTCAGCCAGCCGGCATGGTAGCCCTTGGTGTTTTTCAGTTCCGCGTTGGCGACAGCGCCGTTGCCGAAGACCATCAGCACGGCGGTGCCGACGAATTCCGCGGCAAGCTTGGTGAAGAGTGTGTATTCCACTGCAGTTTCCTCTATTGCTTCTTCTCTAACGATTCTTACGATTCGTGCGATTCGAGATGAATTGCGATTCCGCTCTGGGCGGACAACAGCGCACTACCTTACTCCGTACGGAGGAAGTAACGCGGCTTTGGGTGGACACATGTCCGAAATACGAAAAAGACCCAAGCCATTGGCTTGGGTCTTGTCTGTGCCCCCTCAGGGATTCGAACCCTGGACACGCTGATTAAGAGTCAGCTGCTCTAACCAACTGAGCTAAAGGGGCGTTGGTCTTGGCGAGGTTTTTGTTCTCGCTGAGCACATGGAGTAAATATACTCAGAATCGGAAAGAACGCAACCCTCGGCGTGTCGCAATCATAAAACCGCTATTTTCCAACGTTTTCAGCAAATCGCCATCTATGGTGCACATCGCGTCATACGACGAAAAATGCGGCGCGATGGCGCCCTAAAATCCAAGTAATCACATTTTCTTCACATTCTGCCGCAATGCAACCACTCCGACAGTCAACGGCACGAACTTTTCCATCACACATTTCCACCGTGGCGAGCCGAATAGCACGCATCATCGTCGAGCCCGTCGGCGCGCCAGAGGCCCTTTATAATAAGGGCCATGGCGCGTCACAGGAGTATATGACGCGCATCAAGAAGGAGAAAGGCTTACCTATGGCATGCCCAAATTGCGGTCAGCCGACCATCGAAGGCGCTAAATTCTGCGCCTCGTGCGGCTCACCGCTCACCCAAACGACCGCGGCGGCACCGCAAGCGCCGGCCGCGCCGGAATCCGATGACGGCACCATGCTGTCTTCCGCGCCGCACATGGCACCGGCCCCGCAGATGCCGACCGCTGCCGTCCCACTGCCCAATAGCGCCGCACCGGCAGCTCCGCAAACCACCGTCCCGCAGCCCACCACACCGCAACCGGCGGCGCAAGCACAGCCGACCGCTCAGGCGCAGGCAACGCAAACGGTGGCACCACAGGCCGCGCCGACGCAGCAGTTCCAGTATGCGCCATCCCCGGCCCCGCAGCCGGCAGCAGCGCCGCAGCCAAGCCAGCCGACCCAGCAAATCGCCCGTCCGGCGGCCGATCCCACCATCACCGCGCTGACCACACCGCAGTCCATGAAGACCATGGGCGCCAGCCTCGGCATCGGTCTCGGCGCGAGCGTGGTGTTCGCGCTGCTCGCATCGATCGTCTTCTTCATGGGCAATGCCGCGGCCAGCAACGGGCTTGCCGGCATTCCGGGCTTTTCCGACACCGCCTCCTTCCTGGGCAACAACGGTGTGTCCGGTTCCGGCCCGAATTTCTTCCAGATTCTCTTCACCGTGATGACGCTCGGCGTTGGCGGTTCGCTGAATCTCAAAACCAGCTCCCAGGGCTTCTCGCTGAGCAATCTCGGCATTGACGCCTCGCACGTCAGCGTGACGCTGCCGGTCGGACTGCCCGGCGTGGCATTGGCGATCGTCGCCGCGTTCGGCGCATACATGCTGGCACGCAGGTTCGCGCTTCGTTTCAAGTGGACGGGCGTCATCAGCTCGCTGATCGTCGGCGTGCTGTCCGGCCTGGTGCTGCTGGTCTTCGCCGCCATCTTCCCGGTGACGGTGGGTGGTTCCTACAGCGACTATTCCGCTTCCGCGTCGCTTTCCGGCGTATCCTTCCGCACGTTCTGCATGGCGTTCCTGCTGTCGGCGGCCGGTGCGCTGGCCGGCTACGCGTTGGCACAGTATGCGGGCGATTCGGGTAACGTCTTCTCCGCCGCTTGGCGTTGGGCGCACCGCGCTCGTGGCTTCGTGCGCACGCTGGTCGAATCGTTTGCGATCTACGGCGTGCTGTTCCTGGTGCTTGGCCTGGCGGCGACGATCGCCATGTCCGCCGCGAACCATCTCGGCGCAGGCGGTCTGCTGCTGGTTCCGCTGCTGTTCCCGGCTCTGCCGCTTATGCTGATTTCGCTGTCCTCGTTCGGCGGCATCGCCTTCTCGACGTCCAGCTACAGCGTCCATACGATCACGTTGTTCAACGTGTCCTCCCTCAGCCAGTATGGCTGGATTCTGTGGATCTGCTTCGTGCTGTTCCTGCTTGCCACGTTCTATATCGCGCTGCGTGAGACCGCGCGCAATATGTACGACCCGTATTACGCGGGCTGGCAGCATACGTGGAAGGCTCCGGTGGCCGCGATGGTGTTCTGGCTGGCCGCGGAGTTCCTGTTCACTTATTTCGCGGCGGGATACGCCTCGTCCAGCATGTCGATGACGACCCCGATGTGGTATTTCCTCGTCGCCGGCATCTGGGCGTTCCTGATCGAGGTGGCCGCGATGACGTTCGGTCCGACGCTGGTGGCGTCCCTGCCGGGCATGTGGCGGATCATCGTCGGTGGCACCGTGCAGCAGACCCCGCAGAACGTGGTCGATTACGTCAAGTCCTGCGATCCGTCCTACGGCATGAAGAAGACCTCTGCCACGGCGAGCGGCACGACCGCAACAGCGACCATGCCGACGGCTTCGGCTGCCGCACAGCCGGCCAATCCAACTACTCCGGCAGCTCCGGCCGCATCGGTCCCCCAGCCCGCGACGCCGGCTGCGCCAATGCCCGCGCCCACCGCAACGCCTGTTTCACAGGCCGTTCCACAACCGGTCGCCCCGACGTCCATGCCCAATACGACAACGGGCAACACGGCAACGGGTGCGGTGCCGCTGCCGCAATCGCCAGCAGGCGCGGCTTCTATGCCGGTCGCAGCTCCGGGGGCAGGTCAGCCGCTCGACCCAAAAACTAAGAAGACGATCCTTATCAGCGGCATCGTAATTGGTGCCCTGATTGTGTTGGGCATTGTCTACGGTGTGCTCAACTCGACCGTCTTCAGCGCGAAATCCGTGGCGCAAAGCTATCTGACGGCGATTGCCGACGGCAAGTATGGCAAGGCCAATGACATCGCCGATCCGCAGGTGGACAAGGACCAGCTCAAGCTGCTGTCCGACACCGTAGCGAAGGCCGACAACGCCACGATCGCCAACCCGCATATCGATAGTGTCAAAACCGTCGAAGGCGTGGCCAAGGTCAACGTGACGTATTCGCTGAACGGCAAGAACGTCAACGATTCGCTCACCATCAACAAGGACGGGTCGAAGTTCCTGCTGTTCCCGAATTGGAAGATCTCGAGCCCACTGCTCAAGACCATCACCGTGTCGGTGCCCAATGCCGTGGAATCGTTGTCCGTCAACGGTGTTGACGTGACCGCGAAGAATGCGGAGAAGTCGGACAGCAGTACGTGGACATTGCGCGTCTACCCGGGTTCGTACAAGGTGTCGATCGGCAAGTCAGGGTATGTCACCAGCGGCATCACCATGGTGCGCACGAACGCGGACTCCGATGCCGCCGATCTCAAGATCATGCCTACGGCCAAGCTTAAGGAGGACTTGAGCAAGGCCGTGAACGCCAAGCTGGACGAATGCGCGAAGTCCACCGACTACGCGCCGGAAGGCTGCCCGTTCGGCTTCGACCTGTACGACGAGGACTACTACCGCAACTTCGCGTGGTCCATCAGCGTCTATCCGAAACTGTCCGACATCGATCTCGATTACGGCACGTTCTCCACCCGGCAGGGCAAGGCGAAGTGCACGTATGAAGAGAAGCATTTCGACGATTCGTGGGAGTCTCAGGACGACAGCACCCACTTCACCGTCAACGGCAGCTTCAGCATCAGGGATGGCAAGCTCAGCGTCACGATTGACGATGAGGACTGATGCCGACTAAAGAGCGGATATAGGAAAATCCCCCGCACCAATCGGTACGGGGGATTTTCGATGCTTAAGCTCAGACGTGTTTCAGCCTGAAGTCATTCACCGCCGGTCCGTAAGGACGTCGAGCGGTGAATGGGGCGAAATCACTCAGCGACGACCTTCACGAAGAAGTTGGCGGTGATTTCCGGGTGCAGGGCGACGGTTGCCGGGAAGTCACCGGTGGTCTTGATCGGCTCAACGGTGATGTTCTTCGGGTTGACCTCAACCTTGGAGGAGAGCGCGATGGCGATCTTCTCTGCGGAGATGCCGCCGAACAGCTTGCCGGACTCGGAGACCTTGGCAGCGATTTCGACGGTGGAACCCTCGATGATTTCCTTGGCGGCAACAGCCTCTTCGCGGGTGGCGACGGCCTTGGCCAGACGAGCGCGCTTCATGGCCTCGATCTGGGCGGCGGCACCCTTGGACCAAGCGAAGGCTAGGCCCTGCGGGAACAGGTAGTTGCGGGCGTAGCCGGACTTGACGGCCACGACGTCACCCGGGTGACCCAGGTGGTTGACGGACTTGGTGAGAATAACCTTAGTTTCAGCCATTGTTCAAACCTCTCTAAGATCAGCGGCCGGACGTGGCGTACGGCAGCAGGGCCATCTCGCGGGCGTTCTTGATAGCCTTGGAGATCTCGCGCTGCTCCTGCACGGTGACACCGGTGATACGACGGGAACGAATCTTGCCGCGATCGGAGATGAACTTACGCAGCAGGGCGACGTCCTTGTAATCGATCTCGGTGACCTTGGCGGCCTTCAGTGGATTCGGCTTCTTCTTAAACGGCTTGACCGGCGGCTGCGGCCTCTTGCGTGACATCTTGATGTTCTCCTTAAAATCTGGAAATACTGCGATTAAGCTGCTTGTTTCGCTGTTCGCCTATGTTGCGGACGGGGTTCGGTCCGTCAGAATTCCGGTTCGTCGCTGTCGCCGCCGAATTCGGAGGAACCTCCGAAGGACTGGGACGCGCCGAAGGAACCGAAGGACGAGCCGGAGTTATCCGAGCTTGACCACGGGTCCGAGGCCGGAGCGGACTGTGCGGGAGCGGCGTTGACCGGAGCGGAGGCTCCACCCTGATATCCGGCGCCGCCAGCATAGCTGGAGCCGCCCTGATATCCGCCGTTGTTGCCGCCGAAACCGCCGTTGTTGTTGGCGTTGTTGTAGCCGCCGCGATTGCCGCTGAAGCCTCCGTTGCCGGACGAGCTTTGCCGGGTCACCTGGGCGGTCGCGTAGCGCAGGGACGGGCCGATTTCGTCGACCTGCATCTCGATGACGGTTCGCTGGGAACCGTCCTGCGCCTGGTAGGAACGCTGCTGCAGACGGCCTTGCGCGATGACGCGCATGCCCTTGGACAGACTCTGCGCGCAATGTTCGGCCATGTCGCGCCACGCGGAGCAGCGCAGGAACAGGGCCTGACCGTCTTCGAACTGGTTCGAGTTACGGTTCCAGGTGCGCGGAGTGGAGGCGATCGTAAAGCTGGCGACGGCGGCGCCGCTGCCAATGGTACGAATTTCCGGATCGGCCGTGAGGTTGCCCACCACGGTGATTACAGTTTCACCTGCCATGTCGTTACCTACTTACTTTGCAGCTTAGAAAGCTTGGTTTACTTACTTGCGAAGAATCTTCGTACGGATGACGGATTCGTTCAGGTTCAGCAGACGATCGAGTTCGTCGCTGGTGGCCGGCTCAGCGGAGTAGTTGACCACGACGTAGTTACCTTCGGTCTTGCCGGCGATTTCGTAGGCAAGCTTGCGACGGCCCCAGATGTCGATGTTCTCGACGGCACCGCCTTCCTTGGTGACAGTTTCCAGATACTGCTCGGTCAGCTTCTTCAGACCGCGCTCATCCAGCTCAGGATCAGCAATGAACATCAGTTCGTACTTATGCGCAGACATCACCCACCTCCTTCGGACTATCGGCCATGGACCTTCCATGGCAGGAGTGTGTATGCGTGCTGCCTTCAGGCATCGATAAGTCGCAATGAACATATGGATACGATTGATGGCAACTTGTACAGGCTACCCCGACGCCGCGACGTATCGAAACGGCGTCTGCCGGGCGCGAAATCACGTGCAGAGGCAAGCAAAAAGCCCCGCTCGCAAGCGGGGCTTAATCGCAAAGAATCGTAATAAATCCTGAAATATCGCGAGAGCCGTATGGCAATCGCGCGAAATATCAGGCGTAGATGTTGCGCGGGCGCATGTCTTCGGGCAGGCCGTTGAGCAGCGTCGAAACGGAGCCGGATTCGAACACGGAGCGGATGCCGGCGGCCAGCAGCGGGGCCACGGACAGGACGGTCATGTTCGGCAGGCGCTTCTCTTCGGGCACCGGAACGGTGTCGGTGAGGACGATTTCGCGGGCGCCGCAGTTCTTCAGGCGTTCCACGGCCGGGCCGGACAGCAGGCCGTGGGTGGCGACGAGCGTCACGGACTTCGCGCCGGCGTTGTTCAGCGTGCGCACGGCCTCGCAGATGGTGCCGGCGGTGTCGATCATGTCGTCGACGACCACGCAGTCGCGTCCCTTCACGTCACCGATGATGCCGTGCGCCTCGGCATGGTTCGGGCGCGTGGTGTCACGGGTCTTGTGGATGAAGGCGAGCGGCAGTCCGCCGAGCTTGGCGGCCCACTGTTCGGAAACCTTGATGCGGCCGGCGTCCGGGGACACGATGGTGGTGTTCTCCAGCGGCATGCTGTTGCGCACGTAGTCAAGCAGGATCGGCATGGCGGTGAGATGGTCGACCGGGCCGTCGAAGAAGCCCTGCTCCTGGGCTGCGTGCAGGTCGACCGTCATGATGCGGTCGGCGCCGGCGGAACGGAACAGGTCGAACATGAGGCGTGCGGTGATGGGCTCGCGGCCCTGATGCTTCTTGTCCTGGCGGGAGTAGCCGAGGAACGGCGCGACCACGGTGATGGAACGTGCGGAGGCGCGCTTCATGGCGTCCACCATGATGAGCTGCTCCATGATCCACTTGTTGATCGGCTCGGTGTGGGCCTGCATCACGAAGGCGTCGGCGCCACGGACGGGCTCGGTGTAGCGCACGTACATCTCGCCGTTGGCGAAATCGTATGCGGTGGTCTCAAGTACGTCGGTTCCCAGGTATTTTGCGGTTTCCTGAGCCTGCTCGGGGTACGCGCGACCCGTCACCAGAGCCAGTTTCTTATCCGGAGTGCCTTCGAGAATCGCCGACATGCTTGCCTTCCCAATTGTTCGATATGTGAAAATAAGCCAAACTCCAATATAACAATGCGGGTGCCCACGGCACGCGGCCGTTGCGGAAGCGTTTCACCATACCGCTCCAAACTGCCGTCGGCAACATCAAAAAATCCCCAAGCCATCGACGCAGAAGGCACATCTCAACGTCGATGGTTTTGGGGGAAAACCGGATTACCGGACTATTCGGCGGACGCGAACGCTTCGCGGATCTGCGCCGCGTTGCCGTAGGACGCCTGCGCGCCGTAGCCGGTGGCCGCGTACGCCGAAACGTACGAGGCGAGTTCGGCGGCTTCGGACAGCGCCAGTCCGGACGCCAGGCCGGCCAGCACGGTGCCCATGAAGGAATCGCCGCAGCCGGTGGTGTCGACGGCCTTGACGCGTACCGGGGCGATGCGCTGGACGCGGTGTTCCGGATCGTCCGCGGTGCCGTCGAGTACCACGGAACCGTCGCCGCCGAGCGTCACAATCGCCTGTTCAAACCCGAATCCGCGCAACTTATCGAACGCGTGACGCCAGTCGAACGCGTCCCAATCATCATCCTCCGGTTCCGCAATGCCGAGCAGCTGCGCCATCTCATGCTCGTTGACGAGCAGGATGTCGGATGCTTCGATCAGCTCCGCCGGCAGAGACGGGGTGAACGGCGAGTCGTTGAGCAGCACCTTCACGCCCGCCTCGTGGCACATGCGTGCGGCCGCGGTGACGGTTTCGATGGGGCTTTCCAGGCACAGGCCGAGCACGGAAGAACGTACCAGCGCCTCGCGCACGGATTCCACATAATCCACGGTGACCTGCGCGTTGGAACCCGGCGAGTACACGATAGTGTTTTCGCCGGCTGCGTCCACGGTGATGACGGTGGTGCCGGACGGGCCGAGCACGCGGCGAACATGCGTGGTGTTCACGCCAGCCTCGCCCAGAGCGCCAAGCAGGAAGTCGGCGTTGGAATCGGAGCCGACCGCGCCGAACATCTGCACGGTTGCGCCGATGCGCGCTGCGGCGGCCGCCTGGTTGCCGGATTTTCCGCCCGGCAGCAACTGCAGCGGACCGCCGGTGATGGTCTCCCCCGGCCCTGGCAGACGCTGTGCGGTGACGGTGTAATCCGCATTCATCGAGCCGATTACGGACACCGTGCCGTGGATGCGGTCCAATGCGGAGAGAACTTCAGTCGCCCTCATCTTTGACTTCCTTACATTAATTAAATAAAAAGGAGATTTGCGGAATATTGTTTTTCAGTATTCGCAATTATCGCAAATCTCCATTGTTTATATTGAGGATGTTATGTGCGATTATTTAGCCGATTCCTCGGTTTCCAACGCATGGTTGCCTTCGTAGATCTTTTTCTTGAAGACGAAGAACACGATCAGACCAAGCAGTGCGGTACCGGCGGCGATCAGCAGCAGGTTGGAATAGTTGGCGGCGTCACCGGTAGCACCGGTGACGGAACTGCCTGCGAGGGCGTTGGAGCCGAGCAGGCTGCCGATGATGGCGATGCCGATGGACGGAGATACGTTCATGGCCAGATCGTTCATGCCGACGCCACGGCCGGATTCGTCCTTCTCAATGGTGCCGAGCACGGTGGAAACGACTGGAGAGTACATAAGGCCGCAGCCCGCGTAGAACACGCATGCGCACAGGGTCAGCACCACGAAACCGGAGTTCACGCAGAATGCCGCACCGGTCCAGCCGAGGAACATGAGGGTGCCTGCGGTCACGATGCCGGCCTTGATGCCGATCTTGCGGATGATCATGCCGGAGCAGGTGCCCACCACGGCGGCGACCACGAAGGCCCACACGATGTGCAGGGAGACCTGGGTGGTGGTCATGCCGTAGATGTTGGTGCCGATGGCGTTGAAGATCGGGCTCAGTGCGTAGTTCACGAAGTAGAACACGAGGATGAGGCAGATGGCGCGCAGCCAGCGGGTGTTCTTGAAGAACGCCGGGGTGATGAACGGGTTGGAGGCCTTGTTGATGTAGAAGCCGAAGGCCACGAACAGGGCCACGGACACCGCGAGCATCCACCAGGACATGTAGGAGAAGAACAGGGTCAGGAACGCGGTGGCGAAGCCGAAGATCACGAAGCCGAACGCGTCGACCTTCTGGCCGTTGCCGCTCTTGGACGGCAGGGTCTTGAGCAGGATCGGCAGGAACAGGATGGTGACGGACGGGATCAGGAACAGGAACTGCCACGCGATGGAGCTGAGCATGCCGGCCGCGAACACGCCGATGGAGGCGGACAGCTGGTATGCGGCGGTGAACAGACCGAAGAAGATGACCTTCAGGTCGTTGCGCAGGTATTTGGTGGCCACCACCAGGAAGGCGGAACCTGCCACCTGTTCGCCTGCGGTCTGCAGCACGCGTGCGATGATCACGGTCCACAGGTTTGCGGCGAAGAAGTAGTTTGCCACGAAACCGAAGATGGAGCCGACGAACAGCGTCACGAGACCGACGGTCACAAGCTTACGCAGGGAGACGAAATCGCCCAGGGAACCGTAGATGAAGCACACGATGCCGAGCACGATGCTCGGAAATGCGGTGATCAGGGACGCCTGGTTCGGTGCGCCGACGTCGGCGCCGACCTGCTGGAACACCAGGTTGAAGCCCTGTAGGCACAGGGTGCCGAGCACGAAGGTGATCAGCAGCGGGATCAGGGCGCGGATGGCCATCTTGTTGCTGGTCACCGGATCGTCGAACGGATCGGCGGATGCGGTGCCGGTCACAGCGGTTGTGTTGTTAGACATAATAAAAATCCTTGATTCTCTCGAATTGCGCGATATGCGATACGCAATATGCGATACGCGATTGCTTGGCCGGTTACGCTTATTCAGCCTTGGCTGCGAGGCCGGAGATGCGGGTCATGAATTCGTTCAGGAAGCGCGGCACGTCGACGCCGACGGCAACCTTCATGGTCTTGGCCGGGTCATTCAGGCGGGTTTCGTCGCCGATGGTGCGTCCGCGGGTCGGACCTTCCACGTCGACCTTCATGTTGATGTCAAGGGTGGTGACGAGGGTCGGGTCCACTGCCACGCCAACGGCGAGCGGATCGTGCAGGCCGCAGCCGCCCAGATGCGGGGACGTGGTTTCGTAAGCCTTGATGTAGAAGTCGGTCATGTCGGCCAGGAACTTGCCGGCCTTGGTGCCGAGGTCGCGCCACTGCTGAGTTTCCTTGTAGGTGAGCAGGGTCTGCAGGGTCACGTCGAGGCCGATCATAGTGGTCGGAGCGCCGGAACGGAACAGGTAGTCGGCGGCTTCCGGATCCTGCGAAATGTTGGCTTCCATGCAGGCGTTGCAGTTACCGGGCACGGTCAGTGCGCCACCCATGAGCACGATCTGGCCGATTTCATCCTTGATTTCCGGAGCCTTCTTCAGTGCGGCTTCGATGTTGGTCATCGGGCCGGTCGGCACGTAGACGAGATCCTTGCCATAGGTCTTCACTGCGTCGATGATGAAGTCTACCGCGGATTCGGTTTCGACGGAGCGGTTGGAATCAGGGATTTCCACATCGCCGATGCCGTTGTCGCCGTGGATGAACGCGGAGATTGGCAGTACTTCGAAATGGTCGGTGGTGCTGGAGTGCGGCAAACCCTGATACACCTTGACTTCCGGGTGGCCGAGCAGGTCGGTCACGGCCAGTGCGTTGCGCACACCCTGCTCGACGAGCACGTTGCCGTAGGTGCCGGTGATGCCGATCAGTTCAATCTCCGGGCTTCCCAGAGCATACGAAATGGCAAGCGCGTCATCAACGCCGGTATCAAGATCAAGAATCATCTTTTTCATGTGTGTGCCTTTCCTCTTTGACGGCCTGACGACGGTCCGCCACCATACGGGTGCGTCGTCAGTTATACATCGAGCGCATTCTCGATTGTGTTGTGTTGACAAGATTTATGATAAAGCGTTTTATCAAGAACGCAAATTCTTCACCTATACACGGCGTGTTGCCTGTATTCCCAACGATTACAGCATATTGGAGATGCTTACGTCATCACATACCGAGATTGATCTGCACCACCCGTTTCGCACCAGTCTGCAGCATCTAAAAATGGCGGTTTACGCGCAGGCCGCCTGCACCAGTTTCGGCGTAAGCACTTCAACCTGCGGATCGGAAAGCCACGGACGGGCATCCCCTGATTCCGTACCGGACTTGGCACGAACCGCAACATCAATCCGCTTACGCAACATACCCCAACAAGCGGCGGCCAAATCAGTCACGCTCTGCTCAACGGTGGTCATACGCCAACCAAGACCGAATCGTTTGAGAATATTGTCGTAACCAATCACCTGCATATCCTCAGTAACATGCAACCCACGCTCCGCCATACGCTGACGGAAGCCAAGCGCCATCACATCGTTGCAGCAGAACACGGCCGTCGCCCCGCCATCGATGATCTGATTCGCGGCACGATAGCCGCTATCGAAACGGTAATCACCCTCAACACACAGCGAAGAATCAAAATGCTTCCCCGACTGCTCGATGGCATCCACAAAACCACGACGACGCTCCGCGGCACTCGACTCCGCAATATCGCCGGTGACAATGCCAATACGAGTATGACCACCTTCCAACAGATACTGGGCAGCCAAACGACCACCAAGATAGTTGTCAAAACCGACGGCATCGCACCAGCCGCACTGCGTCAAACGGTCGATCAGCACCACCGGGCACGACACGAGCGCCACATCCTCACACAGCTGCTCAACAGCACTCCCAACACACGACTCACGCGCCGGGATCAACATCACCCCATCCACCCCACGGGCAGGAAGACGCTGCAACAACTCATGCTCCGCAGCACGCGAATCATCGGAATTGGCCACAATCAGCGAATACCCCTGCGCGGCGCACTCATCCTCCACACACTTGGCAAGCGCCGCGAAAAACAAGTTCTCAATATCAGGCACGATCAGCGCAACCAGCTGGGACTGCTTGGTCACCAAGCTACGCGCGCTCTGATTCGGCACATAATTCAGCTTCTTCGCCGCGTCGGCAATGACCTTACGCTTCTCCTCAGACACGCGAGCCGGCCGATTATTCAACACCAGCGAAACCGTCGTCACAGACACCCCCGCAGCAGCGGCCACATCCTTCAACGTCGCACGATACGCCATTCAAACCCCTTAAAACGTTTCTCCTTCCAGCATAAATGCCACGCACTCCTGACGCGCCCAGCACCCCCATCCACAAACAAATTCCTTTCATAGCAAAATAATCCACATTATTTCCAGTGGTAAATCGTTTCTCAGAAATGTTTTTGTATACTCGCAACGTTTTGCTTAATACGAAAGCCACAGAGAAGAGAGGAACCCCAATGCAACCAACAGCACAGAAAAACAATGCGAAACAGCGCAAAACCATCGCCATCGTCGCCGTGATAGCAGTGGTTGCCATTGCGCTCGCAGCCGTTGCCATCATCGCAGTCGCCAATAAGCGCGAAATGGCGCAAGCCGCCAGCGACACCTGCACGTTGAACGCGAAGGCGCTCGCCACGCATCAGCAAAACTTCGAAGAGGCTCAGAAAGAAGCCGAAGATGCGGCAAAACTCACCGTGGACGACGTGGCCGACGGCACCACGCTGGAAACCCTGAAGGATGCGATCACGCTGGCCGAAGCCGTGGAAAACGCGCCAACATGCCCCGCGAACGGCAATGCCAGCGATTTCACCAAGGCGACAGACGATATTCGCACGTACGCCGACAACCTGCGCAACATCACCAACGAACTCGACGCGGCCGCCAAGTCGGTGATCGCCAGCCAGGAACTCAAACTCGAGTCCGCCAAGTAAGCCGTCCGAGCCAGACGAGCCGACAGGGCGCCGCCCCCAGCTCCACCACCCCTGCGTTCAACGGGGCCAAGTTGCGTTTTCAAACAACTTTGACCTCGTTAAAGATGACTTTCGCAACGTTTTCACAACCCGATAACCGCCCATACCGCAAATCGATACCCCCTTCCACAAAAACCCGAAAGAGCATATTAACGGGGGTCAAAGTTACGTTTTGAACAACTTCACCCCCACACAAGCGCTTTCGCACCGTATCTGGCTTATATATGGCAGATTCGACAGTCCGACCGGAGATATCTCGCTTATATATGGCAGGTCATTCCGGAAAGACCGCAGTTAGAGGGTACACAATTACCCCCTAAGTTGCTTGTTGTAAAAACCAACTGCCATATATAAGCGAAATACGTCCGGACGAACTCCAAAATCTGCCATACATAAGCGAGATAGCACCCACCAAACGCTATGAGAGGTCGAGATCTCCATCCGTGCGCAGAAACTCCATCAGGTTGAGGTGCCTTACGCCGTCGCGCTGCATTGGCAGCGGGTCCAAACTGAACAGGTATTTCGGATACCCGTCAGCCAGCTTCGTGAACGGACGGAATTCACGCTCCTCAACGTTAGGATCCTGCACACTCATCGACACCTGCACATAGGCGTACCGCTCCCGCTTACGCACAATGAAGTCGCACTCCAGCTTGCCAATAATGCCCACGCTCACCTCGTAACCTTTCGACCTCAAATGCACGTACAGCACATTTTCCAAGGCTGGGCCGTGACTCATCCGCGTACCAGCGTTACGCGCGAATCGTATGCCAGGATCCGCAAGATAATACTTCTCCCCTCCTCTCAACGACCTGCGCGAACGCAAATCGAATCGCGGGCATTTGTAAAGAATCTTCGCGTTCTCCAGTAGTCGGACATAGTTCGCAAGAGTCTCACGTTTGACCGTCACACCTTCGCCGCGTTTCATATAGTCGACGATCCCCGACAGATTCGTGGGAGCTGCATAGTTGTTGATGAGATAGTCCTGCACACGCTGGAAGGTATCGCGGTGACGCACCACTTTGCGTGCGGCTATGTCTTTGTTGAAGATCTGCCCTATGACCTACCACAACCAAGAACCTAACCCACGAAAACAGCAGAAGCCCCTCAACTCTTCAATTCCACTACAAAGGTCACATCACGGCATACGCACGCCGACGCGCGTATGCGTGCACGACTCCAGCAACGAGCCGTACCCGCCGTTAGATGGCAGGCTTCAGTATCGTGACGCCATGCGTTAGCGTCACCATGCAACGATAGGAACACACTATTCAATAGTGCATCATGAAAGCGTGACGTTGCCCTTGCGCAGGTGCCGTAAGACTCCGCGGACAAAGCAATGAGGCTTCCCCGTGAGAAGGGAAGCCTCATATTCCATTCATTCTATTCAGCGATGATGACGCCGAATCACCGATCATCCTTTGGGAACAACGCGTCGAAGGCATGTTCCATCACGGACTTACGGCGG
>ENA-USUJ01000471-USUJ01000471.1-human-gut-metagenome-genome-assembly--contig:-NODE-471-length-36027-cov-40.380334_pt1:0-35000 | contig 36027 bp, 25 predicted proteins | sample MGYA00250061_ERZ773398 | MGnify/ENA primary metagenome ERZ773398 (study PRJEB29103, sample SAMN06111992) | human gut metagenome | biome: human gut; feature: ankylosing spondylitis patient... | reverse complement strand
TCCTTATACGAGCAAATAATTAGGCGGAAGGACGTTTGAGGTTGCCTTGGCTGTGCATAAAGGAATATATGAGTGATAAAACAACTGAAGTCAGACTAACAGCTCAATATAAAGATATAATTATCGAGGATGCTTATTGGCAGATTTTCATAAATGATTCCGCCCGCCTGACCTTATGCAGAAATGCTTTATTAGTCAGGCGGGCGGAAACGTATTTCTTTTCTGTATTATATCTCTTGGCTTATGCGCCGAAGATTATATTTTGATATATTGCTTATTGTGGTTAGATTTATGCCTGTCCTTGGGCCTTAATCATATTTTGTTTACGGCGGATTTACTTTATTGTTTTCTCTCCGTTCTGTTATTCTGTCCGAATATTGCTGTTTAATATCCTCAATACGATAGTTTTGTTTCTTTCTGAGGCATTTTAAACGCATTACAACGGGATTATGCCAGGCAGGGGGATATGCATACCGGCAATGTCTATTTTATGCTCTCTGGCGTAATTCAGAATGCGCTTGCGTGTCCTTATTGCCTTTTCTTTGTCCATATCGTATGAGGCGCAATATTCGGGATGGCTTAGCTGGAGTGCCATTCCGTGAATTATGTCGCCTGCAACCAATACTTCATTGTCTACATTGTAGATGGTATGGCCGGGAGTGTGACCGCTGCCGTCAAGCGCAATGACGTTGCCGGGAAGAGTGTCGCCAAACTCGAAAAGGTGCAAATGCTTTTCGTATGCCTTCATTGTCTTCACGACCTGAGCCTTTGCTTCATCCGGCATTTTCATCCAACTTTCATATTCTTCACGCGAAGCATAGACTTCTGCATTGGTGAACACAGGCTTGTCGCCTTTCATCATGCCGCCGATATGATCGCCGTGAAAGTGTGTGAGATAGATGAACTTGATGTCTTCAGGCTTATTGCTCAGGGCCGTAAGCAACTGGCTGTCCGACTTTCCGAGTCCGGTGTCGAACAGTATTGTTGCTCCTTCTGTCTTGACCAATATGGCATTAACAGACGACTTGATGCCGTTGCGTATGCCAAGGCTGTCTATAAGGCTTTCTGGTATGTCGCCAAAAAGACTCAGCGGCATTGTGCGCTCTGCCTTGTTGTCCCTGATACAGGTAACCGTAACTTCGTTTACCTTGACGGTTTCAGATATATTTGCTTGGTCTGCCATTTTAGGTTGACTGATAACGATATTTTCTTCTACGTTGCCACCATTTGCCGCATGCGGCACAATGGCCGCCAGCAGCATGACACATAAAGCTAATGGCTTGTTCATCGCTCCGCAGTCTTAATGTTGTCACTTAACGATATTAAAGCCCTTAGCCAGTCCGCCTTCGCTTGTCTCCTTGTAAAGAGAAGGAATGTCGTGGCCGGTGTGCTTCATCACGTCTACTACTTTGTCGAACGAAACGCGGTGGATGCCGTCTGAGAATGCTGCATACAGGTTAGAGTCGAGGGCTCTTGCTGCAGCGTAGGCATTGCGCTCGATGCACGGAATCTGCACAAGTCCGCACACTGGGTCGCACGTCATGCCGAGGTGATGCTCAAGACCCATCTCTGCTGCATACTCAATCTGCGACGGGCTGCCGCCGAACAGCTGGCATGCTGCTCCTGATGCCATGGCGCAAGCAACGCCTACCTCGCCCTGGCAACCTACGTCGGCTCCTGAGATTGAGGCATTCTTCTTTACGATGTTGCCGATAAGTCCGGCTGTGGCAAGGGCATGAAGTATGCGGGTGTCATTGAAGTTGTGGCCTCTCGAAAGATGATACAACACGGCTGGGAGCACACCGCTGGCGCCGCAGGTGGGAGCTGTTACGATGGTGCCGCCCGAAGCGTTCTCCTCGCTTACAGCCAGCGCGTAGGCATAAACCAGACCTCTCGACTGCAGCGACTGCTTGTAGCCTGAAGCCTTGACATAATAAGTGGGAGCCTTGCGGGTGAGATTGAGCGGACCGGGCAAACGTCCTTCGTGGTTAAGACCACGCTCTACGGCCTGCTGCATCATATGCCATACCTCGAGAAGATAGTCCCAGAAGCCTGAATCCTCACATTGGTCGACATATTCCCAATAGTTGCGTCCCGTCTCGTAACACCAGTTCATGATGTCGCTCATGGTGTTCATGTCGTACACCTCGGGCGTATTGAACATGTCGTCGCGGCCCTTGCCTTCAGACAGGGCGCCTCCGCCGATGCTGTAGACGGTCCACTCGTCTGCCACTTTATCTTCATCGGCATAAGCAACAAATTTCATTCCGTTGGGATGATAGGGCAGAAACACCGACGGCTGCCAGTCGATTTCTACCGGAGCCGCTGCCGACAGCACTTCTATGATGGCCGTGTCTGTCATGTGGCCTTTGCCTGTGGCTGCCAGACTGCCGTATAGAGTAACCTTAAACTGCTTGGCTGAAGGGTTCTTCTCCAAAAAAATCTTAGCTGCTTTCTGCGGCCCCATTGTATGACTGCTCGACGGGCCTTTACCTATCCTGTATAATTCCCTTAATGATTTCATATCTTTGTTTTCTTAATGTCTTTGCAAATATAATAAGAAAACACGTTAACGGCAAAGCCCTGCGGCGTTTTTATGCAACGGTCTTGACATGAATCATGACAGAGGTTAGGGCCAACCGCTATTCATGCGGTACGAAAATGTGCCCCTGCACGGCGCTTTATGCAGGTGAAAACCCGAAAACGCTGACATGCAGGGGCACTATATCTAATCCCAAATCTGTCATTCGGCCGCACATGACTTTATCTGTTTTGTGCATTCATGCTTTCAGTCTGTCTTTCTGTTTCTATTGAGCGGATTTTCGTCAGACTCTTCTTGACTTGGCCCTTTGTGCCTGCAAAATGACTGACGAAAATCCGCTCGATATAAGGCAAAAATACGGACGGAATACTAATAACGCTTCGTGCTAAACTATTTGTCCGGCAGCCGTACCGCCTTAGCTTGCCATGAACGGCATAAGCGGAATGGCGTGGCTGCGAGGGCGGCTAAAGACTGTAAGGACACCTTGCCGGACATTATCTGATACCGTTGTCGTTGTCGCTGTTGCTCAGCCTGCGCTGGTCGGCCTTATACTTGCGTCCGTGGCTGAAGTTGTACGACAGAGTGAAATAGATCATGTTGCCGTTGTCCTTTATCTGCGTAACTCCCGTGTTCTTATAATAGCGGCTTGTGGTGCTGCTTTCGTATATGTTGCCCTGCGCATAGCCAACGAGGATGCCGCCGACGCCCACCTGAAGGTTCTTGTATTTGTAGCTTACGTTAAGGTTGAAGTTGCGCTCGCCTCCCGTCATGCTCTCGCCGAAGAAGCTTTTCGGAGCATTGTATATGTCGGCCGACGCGCTCCAGTTGCCCAGCATCAGATAAGCCGAAGCCCTCCAGCGCCATGCGTTGAAGTTGTGCGAGTAGCTAAGTCCGCGGCTTTCGTATCTGTTATAGCTGCCATACAGCGCTATGTTGAGCACGTTCTTTATCGGGCGCAGTATCAGGTTGGCCGCAACGGTTTTCTGTGTGAAGCTCTTCTGGTTTTCAGGTCTTGCTGTTATGACATATGTTCCGTCTTCCTGCATCACCGGGCTGTAGGTGTTCATGATGATGTCGGGCGCATAATACCAGCTTCCGGTAAGGCGGAAGTCGAAGAAGGGCATCGACCAGCTTACCATAAGACTGTTGTTGTAAGAGTTGTATGGCGTCAGATTTCTGTTGCCGTCGTAGGCCACAGCCTCGTTCATATACTGCTTGACCTCCGTGAGCTGCGACAGCGACGGCATGTTCTGTCCCATGCTTCCGCTGTATCTGATGAATACATTCTTTATCGCACTTGTCGAGAGGCTAAGCTGCGGCCTTGCCGTCCATTTGTTGAATCCTGTCTCGCCCTGATGTATCGATGTGTAGCTGGCACCTATGCCCGCCTGATAGTTTATCACGCTGAGGTTGCCCTGCAGCTGCGCAAACATATACAGGTTGTCAGAGTTGAGGTGTGCGTCGGTCTCATTGGTGCCCGAGTAGTCGTTTTCGGTCCTGCTCACAGAGTATCTCGCCCCAGCCGTGAAGGCTGTCTTCTTCATGGTCTTGGTATACATTGCCTCGCCTATCAGCGAGTATTTGCGTCCGTCGGCAATGTAGCTGTAGTCGCTCAGCGGCTCTGACTTGACCGACTGCTCAGGCGACTCGTCGAAGAGATAGTTGCTCATCAGGTATTTGTAGTCGGTGCCGATGTACGTGCCCACAAGGTTTGCCATGATGTTCTGGTTGTGCGGCAGGTTGACCGAGTAGTAGATGTCGAGCGACGGCGTGCGGTCTTTGTTCACCACCTTGTTGTAGAGATATCTGTCGGGCTGCCCCGTCTCCTGCACCAGCTGGCGCATGTCTCTGTTGGGACTGTTGTAGTTGTTGTAGAATAAGCGCACGTCGAACACATACTTGCCGGGGTCGGCCAGGCTGTAGCCCAGCTGCAGATTGTTCATCGTGTACATGAAATCAGAGTTGTAGCCTATATAGTTTACGCTCTTCTGCGTTCCGTCGGGCAGATAGTAAGTGCTGTTGTTGCTGATGCTGCGCTCGTCGTAGCCGCGGTAGCTGAATCCGTAGTTAATGCTGAACTCCGACTTCTTGTAGTTATATTTAAAGTAAGCGCTGCTGTTGTTGAATCCCGTGGCAAAGGCCTGCATCGTGCTTGCTCCGCCCACGTAGCCCGCGCTGCGCCGCTTCACCACATAGTTGATCACGGCCTTCAGTCCGCTGTCAGAGTATCTTATTCCTGGGTTGTCGATATATTCTACGCGCACCACCTCGTCGGGCCTGAGCGCCATGATGTCCTGCGTGCTGGCCACGATGTCGTTGATGCGCACCTGCACCGAGCCGCCCTCCATGCTCGACACGGTCTGCATCACGGGGTCTACCCTTATGCCGTCGAGCGTCATGAGGTTGAGCAGTTCAAATCCGTTCGACGACGCCTTCACCATCTCCTTCGTAGGTATTATCAGCTGCCGGTCAACCTTCTTTATCACTCTCATGCCCTTCACCGTTATTTCGCCCAGTGTCAGCGTGGTGTCCACCTCGAGCGAGTCTGTCTGAGCCGCGGCTGTTCCGGCCGTGCATGCCATAAGGGATAGTATTAATATTATGTTTCTCATGTTATTACGATTTTGTGGGGTTGCTTGATGTGTTGTCTGCTACGGTAAACATGTGTTGCCGCTGCCGCTTTAGTGCGGCGTCAGCTTTTGGCTGCAAGCTGAGTTTGTGTTGTCTTGCTTTCAGTCAGTGCCTTGCGCTGTTGCCATGTGTCAGCCGCCTTCATGTGGGCGTATGCCAGTGTTGCCGTCGTTCATAGTCTGTCGTTTTTAGTTAAACTTAAATAAATATATGTCTGTATCTTTATGCCGGTAAAATACTTACATACCGCAAAGATATGCAATTATTCTTAAATTGACAAGTATTATTGTTATTATTATCTGCAAAATGTCGTATTTTCTACGTAATAGGTGTTAAACTGATACTTAATATCTTCAGCCTGCGTAAAAATGAAATGCTGTACGGATGCAAACAGAAAGGCCGTCACCATGCCCGGAGAGGCGCTTTTACCGGCTATGAAAACAGCGTAAGCGATGCAACCGGCACGCCCTGACGGCCGTTTGGGATGACGGAAAATGCTGCCGCTGTAACGCTTTGATATTCAATACGTTGCAAAAGGCCACCTTTTAGCGTGCAAAAGACGGCCTTTTAGAGGCTGAAAGCATACCTTTTAGGAGCCGAAAGGTGACCTTTTGGCTGGGCCGCGCACGGCCTGATGGGCGGCAGGGGCAGCCTGCGCCACGTCAGTGGCGTTACGTTGCGCAGCCGGCGGCCTTGCAGATGCTTTCAGTGACTTATGGTGAGGTCAGACGGCTGCAAAGTGATGTATTATCACAGAATGTCGCATTTTTTTGAATAAAAATGCTTTTTTCGAATAAAAATATATATATTTGCATATTACAACACGGCAACGGCGCAATATGAAAAACAACTTTGCTGTTGGGTGGCTTATGCTTTGTCAGTGTATGGCACCGGTGTCTCCGGGCATTATTGCCGGCGGCAGGTTAGCGCCAATGCATGCTGTATATTATATAATGTGTCCGACTTTGGCAAAGGCGATAACATGATGACTACAGATAAGACGACATACAGTGCGGCAAGTTCATGCGGCAAGCTGCGGCGCATGCTTGTATGGCTGAGCCGCATGCGCCATAGCCGCGGCTTTGGCGTGCAGTCGCCGTGGGCCTACCGCATGGTGCGCTATGTCATCAACGAGCATTATCCCTATTACGCCTACGACGACCTGGCGCTGAGCTATCCCGGCCTGGGCGTGGTGGAGCGCAAGATGTGCGAGCTGTGCCTCAGGCTTGCCAACAGCGTGCAGCCCTCGCTCGTTGTCAACTTCGACGATGCCGGCGGCGCTTACGGCGCATATTTCGGTGCCGGATGCCGCAAGGCGCGCATCGAGAGCGTCAGTTCGGCCTTGTCGCCCGTGCGCCTTTCCGACATGATTGGCGGCTGCAGCGGCCGCTTCGTGGCAAGGCTCGTTCCGTGCAGCGGGCTTGCCGACCAGCTGGCCTCCATATGCAGTGCGGCCCGTGCCGGTTCGGCGGTGATGGTTCACGGCATACATTCCGACAGCAATGCGCGCGGCATATGGCGGCGCATAGTGAGCGATGAGCCCGGCGTGGTTACGTTCGACCTGTATTACTGCGGACTTATGTTTTTCGACGAGAAACGTTATAAACAAAATTACATAATTAACTTTTAAATCCATTATGGCTATGAAGATGACGAAGGTATATACAAAGACCGGCGATAAAGGCACCACAAGCTTGGTGGGAGGTGTCAGAGTAGAGAAAACAAACGCACGCATTGAGGCCTACGGCACAGTCGACGAGCTCAGCGCCCATCTCGGCATGCTGGCTTCTTTCTTGAAGGATGGCGAGGACAAGGAATTTATCTACAGAATACAGCGTAACCTCTTTACCGTATGCTCGTATCTGGCCACCGACAAGACACAGACAGCCCTTGCGCCGTCGTACACGCTTAATCCGGAAGAAGTTACAGCCGTCGAGGAGGAGATTGACATCATCACGGCCAACATACCTCCGCAGACAACGTTCATCCTGCCCGGAGGATCACACGGAGCAGCCCTTGCCCACGTGTGCCGTACGGTGTGCCGCAGGGCAGAGCGCCGCATATTCAAGCTCAACGAGATGACCGAGCTCGACCCCGAGGTGCTGCAGTATGTGAACCGTTTGTCGGATTATCTTTTCGTATTGGCGAGAAAATTAAACTTTATTTACGGAGTGAGAGAAAAAATCTGGAAGAAACCTTGCAAATAAGAAAAAATATAGTACTTTTGTGGGTGATTAAAAACGTAAATTTTAAAGGTTATGTATTGGACACTTGAATTAGCTTCAAAACTCGAAGATGCACCGTGGCCCGCAACAAAAGACGAGTTAATCGACTATGCAGTCCGCTCGGGTGCTCCTCTGGAAGTGCTGGAAAATCTGCAGGAAATAGAAGACGAGGGCGATGTTTACGAGAGCATCGAGGATATATGGCCAGACTATCCTACCAAGGAGGATTTCTTGTTTAATGAAGACGAATATTGATTTAATTTGATAAAAAAGGGCAGCTCAGAGAAAAAGAGCCGCCCTTTTGCATACAATAAAATTGCATGGCTTGCGTTATATTGTCGTGCGAATACGTCTTTTAACCATATTAACAGTGATGATGCTGGCCTCGGCAAGGGTCAGCGCGCAGTATGACGCGTCTTTCAGTCACTACTGGGACCTTGAGCCTTACTATAACCCGGGCTCGGTGGGCAAGGCCTCAAAGCTAAACATTGCGGCGGTGTATGCCCTCAGCTTTGCAGGATTCGAGAACAATCCGCGCTCAATGTACGTGGGCGCCGACATGCCGCTGTATTTCCTTAAGAACTATCACGGCGTGGGTCTCTCGCTCTTCAACGACCAGATAGGTCTGTTCACACACCAGCGCTTGGCGCTGCAGTATGCCTACAAGCACAAGCTCTTCGGCGGAATGATAAGTGCGGGCGTACAGCTGGGGCTGCTCAGCGAGGGCTTCGACGGCTCGAAGCTCGACATTGAAGACTCGAGCGACCCGGCCTTCACCACATCAGACGTCAACGGAAGCGCCTTCGACGTGGGCTTCGGACTTTATTACACGCACGGCCCCTGGTATGTGGGCGTGTCGGCCCAGCACCTCACCGCTCCGCTGGTTGAACTGGGCGAAACAAACGAATTGCAGATAGATCCTACATTTTATTTGACCGGCGGATACAATATTAAACTAAGAAATCCGTTTCTTACAATACATCCGTCTGTGCTGCTGCGCACCGACGGGGTGGCCTGGAGAGGCGACGTGTCGGGCCGGCTGGTCTATACAAACGACAAGAAAATGCTCTACGGGGGCGTGTCTTACAGCCCCACAAACTCGGTTACGGTGCTGGTGGGCGGCAGCTTCCACGGCATCAACATTGGCTACAGCTATGAGGTGTACACCTCGGCCATCAACATGGGCAACGGCAGCCACGAGCTTTTCATCGGATATCAGACTACACTCAACCTTTATAAAAAAGGAAAGAATAAACATAAAAGCGTGAGAATATTATAAGATATGAAAAAGATAAATACAATAATTGCCCTTGGCGTGATAGTGCTCACCACGCTCTCTGCATGCTTCGGCGGACGCTCCGCATCGGTAGGACGCGGAGGCGAGGTGGTAGGAGTAGGCGGGCGTGCCTTCACCGAGCCTACGCCTTACGGAATGACACTTATAAAGCGAGGTTTCCTCAAGATGGGTATGGAGAAAGAAGACAGCCTGTGGGGAAAGCAGACTCCGGTAAAGGAAATATCGGTTGACGGTTTCTGGATGGACGAAACCGAGGTTACAAACTCTGAGTACAAGCAGTTTGTGTTCTGGGTGCGCGACTCTATCCTCCGCACTCGTCTTGCCGACCCGTCTTATGGCGGCGACGAGAGCTACATGATAACCGAAGACAAGAACGGCGACCCCGTAACCCCGCACCTCAACTGGAAGAAACCGTTGCCGCGCAAGCCCAACGAGGACGAGCTGAGAGCCATCGAGAGCCTCTACGTTACAAATCCCGTTACAGGAGAGAAGATGCTCGATGCCAGCCAGATGAACTACCGTTATGAGGTCTACGACTATACAGCCGCTGCGCTGCGCCGCAACAGACTTAATCCTGCTGAGCGCAACCTCAACACCGACATACCGGTTAATCCCGACGAAGTGGTGATGATTTCAAAGGACACTGCTTACATCGACGACGAAGGACGCATCGTAAGACAGACCATCGACCGCCCTCTCAGCGGCCCGTGGGACTTCCTCAACACATACATCGTCAACGTATATCCTGACACAACATGCTGGGTAAACGACTTTGTCAACTCTGACAACGAGACCTATATGCGCCTTTATTTCAGCAGTCCTACATATAACGACTATCCCGTTGTGGGCGTAACATGGGAGCAGGCCAACGCGTTCTGCGCATGGCGCACCGACTATCTGCTCAAGGGTCTTGGCGGCGAGGCACGCTATATACAGCGCTATCGCCTGCCCACAGAGGCAGAGTGGGAGTATGCCGCACGCGGTAAGGAAGGCACAGAGTTCCCCTGGGAGACTGTCGACGTTAAGAACGACAAGGGCTGTTTCTTTGCCAACTTCAAGCCCGACCGCGGCAACTACACCGAAGACGGCAACCTCATAACCAGCCGTGTGGGTATCTTCTCGTCTAATTCAAACGGACTGTTCGACATGGCGGGCAACGTGGCGGAGTGGACCAGCACCACATATACCGAGGCAGGTATCGACGCCATGAACGACCTTAACCCCGAGCTGCGCTACAACGCGGCCAAGGAAGACCCCTACAAGCTCAAGAAGAAGAGCGTGCGCGGAGGTTCATGGAAAGACCCCGAGTCGTACATCCGTTCGGCATGGCGTACATGGGAGTATCAGAATCAGCCCCGTTGCTACATCGGTTTCCGCTGTGTCAGAAGTCTGGCAAGCACAACAAGTTCAAAACAGAAAAAGAAGTAAGACATGACAGAATACAGCAAATATAATATCATCTACCGCCTGCAGAGGTGGCTCGACAGCGTACCGGGACAAACGTTCCTGAACTACGCTTACAGTTGGGGTGCGTCTATCGTTATCCTTGGTACATTGTTCAAGCTCACTCACCTTCCCGGAGCCAACATCATGTTGTACTTCGGTATGGGCACTGAGGTTATAGTGTTCTTCATTTCGGCCTTCGACCGTCCTTTCGACAAGACAGCCATAGGCAAGGAAATACCCACTCATATTGCTGAGGAAGAGTATGGCGACGAAGAACTTGACATGGCTGATGCCGACGGATTTGACTCTCCGGCGGCTGCTCCGCGTGTTGCCGCTGGTGGCGTTCAGGGCGGAAATGTGGTTTATATCAATGGTGGCGGTGCTCAGCCGCAGCCCGCTTCGGCAGCTGTTGCATCTTCTGACGACAGCGTTCAGCCGTCAGCCGGAGGCCAGTCGTCTGCCGACGGCGAGTTCGTTGCAGGCCAGCCATATGCCGCTGCAGCAGGAACTGCTCCGCAGGGAATGCCCGCTCAGCAGCCTTCTACAGGCTGGATAACAGCCCAGCAGCAGGTATCGCCTGAGATGGAAGAAGCCACAAGCAACTATGTTGAAGAACTCAAGAAACTTACAGACATGCTGGCCAAGGTGTCGGAGCAGAGCGCACGTCTTACACGCGACTCAGAGGAGATGGAAAATCTCAACCGCACTCTCACCGGTATATGCAAGGTTTACGAGATGCAGCTTAAGGGCGCAAGCTCTCAGATCGGCACTATCGACCAGATAAACGAGCAGTCGCGCAAGATGGCTTCACAGATAGAACAGCTTAACAAGATTTATGCCCGCATGATAGAGGCCATGACCGTAAACATGCGCGCAGCAACAAACAACGGAAACAACGCAGAAGTATAAAAACGCAAGGCAATGGCAATAAAGAAAAGACCGGTATCTCCACGCCAGAAGATGATAAACCTTATGTATGTCGTCCTCATGGCCATGCTTGCGCTTAACGTCTCGACCGAAGTGCTCGAGGGCTTCTCTATTGTGGAGGAGAGCCTTCATCGCACCACCTCAAACGCTTCGTCAGAGAACGAATCGCTTTATGGCGACTTCGAGACTCAGATGAAATCAAACCCTCAGAAAGTGAAGGCATGGTTTGAGAAGGCCACTGCCGTCAAGCAGATGAGCGACTCGCTGTTCAACTTTGCACAGCAGCTGAAGGAGGCTATTGTGAAAGAGGCTGACGGAGAAAAAGGCGACGTGCTTAATATAAAGAACAAAGAAAACCTCGAAGCTGCCAACCAGATAATGCTTTCGCCTGCTTCGGGCAAGGGCGAACAGCTCTTCAACGCCATCAACTCATTCCGTGAGCGCATCCTGAAGATGGTTACCGACGAGCGTCAGAAAGCAATCATAGCCAGCAATCTTACCACGACATTGCCCAAAAACGCGCGGACAATGGGTAAAAACTGGCAGGAATACATGTTCGAGGATATGCCTGTGGCAGCGGCTGTTACTCTTCTGACCAAGCTGCAGAGCGATGTCCGCTATGCTGAAGGCGAGGTGTTGCACACTCTTGTGGCCAATATCGACATGAAAGACATACGCGTCAACAAGCTAAGTGCTTTCGTGATACCCAATGCACAGACGATAGTGCGCGGCGACAAGTTCTCGGCTCAGATCGTTATGGCAGCGGTAGACACGACGCAGCAGCCACAGATATACATCGGCGGAAGGCAGATGAACCTGCGCAACAATACCTATGAGATTGTAACCGGACGCACCGGCGACTTTAATCTCACTGGTTATATCACAATGCGCAACGGCAGCGGCGATGTGATTCGCCGTGATTTCTCACAGAAGTACACAGTGGTTGACCCCAGCGCAACGGTTTCTGCCGACCTCATGAATGTGCTTTATGCAGGCTACAGCAATCCTATCAGCATAAGCATCCCGGGCGTTCCGCTCAACAAAGTATCGGCATCGATGAGCGGCGGCACGCTTCAGCCAGTGGGTCCGGGCAAGTATATAGCCCGTCCGACAGCCGTAGGAAAGGATGTAACGATAAACGTAATGTCGCTGCAGACAGGCAGCGCAAAGCCGGTAGGCCAGTTTACGTTCCATGTGCGCAAGCTTCCTGATCCTACACCATACATCGCCATCGGCGACAACCGTTTCCGTACGGGCGGCTTGGCCAAGGCTTCGCTCATGTCGGTAGGAGGCATCAAGGCCGCCATTGACGACGGACTGCTCGACATTCCGTTCAAGGTGCTGAGCTTTGAGACCGTGTTCTACGACAACATGGGTAACGCTGTGCCAATGGTTTCTAATGGAGATTCGTTCACGCAACGCCAGCGGGAGACCTTCCGCGGACTGTCGCGCAACAAGCGGTTCTATATCACCCGCATCACAGCCGTAGGTCCCGACGGAATTAAGCGCACGCTGCCGTCGACAATGGAAGTTATTGTGAAATAGTTCTCTTGCCCGAGGCCGGACAGCAGACCCGGGCTGAGATAAAAATAAAAACATAAGTATGACAAGATTCATGTTCTTTAAGAAGATAGCAAATGGCCACAAGACGGTGGCTGGCGGACCCACCTTGCGTGTGTGCGCAGTGCTGCTTTTGCTGGCAGCATGCATGGCAGAGGCGTCTGCACAGCCGGCGGCGCGCCGCAGACAACAGCAGCAGAAAAACGAGTCGAACGCACAGACGCTTACCACCCGTGCCCGCATCTCTTATCCGACGGCTGCCCGCATGTCTGAGGATGTGGTGTGGCGCCGTGACATTTACCGTGAGATCAATCTCGAGGAGGACGCCAATGCCGGCCTTTATTATCCGGTAGAGCCTGTAGGTTCGCAGATGAACCTGTTCACATACATCTTCAAGCTGATGATGCGTGGCGACATAAAGGCGTATGAGTACCGTCTGGACGGCAACGAGGTGTTCACCGATTCAGCCCGTGTAAAGCCCCTGGCCTTTCTCGACAACTATCACATATACTACGAACGCAACGGAGGCCGCGTGCGTCTGGACAACAGCGACATTCCGTCGCGCGAGGTTAAGTCGTTCTATGTAAAGGAGAGCGCATATTACGACCAGGCTTCTGCCACCTTCCATACAAAGGTCTTGGCGCTGTGTCCTATTATGTCGCGTGAGGACGACTTCGGCGACGGAGCGCAGAAGTATCCGCTTTTCTGGGTGAAATACGACGACCTGGCTCCTTATCTGAGCAAGCAGATAATAATGACGAGCAATCTCAACAATGCCGCCACGATGAGCATGGACGACTATTTTACGCGCAACATGTATAAGGGCAAGATATACAAGACCACGAACATGCTTGGCAAGACACTCAGCCAGTATTGCCACACTGACTCTGCCATGATCAAGGAGCAGAAGCGCATTGAGGGCGAGCTTGCCGCCTTTGAGAAAAACATCTGGGGCGACCAGGCACGCAAGGACTCGCTCGACAGCATTGCAAAGGCCGAAGTGAAGGTGAAGGGCAAGAAGGTGAAGAAGAACCGCCGCTCGTCTACAACGGTGAAGAAGAGCCGTTCGTCGAGCAAGAGCTCTTCAGGCTCATCATCGGCAGCACGCGTTACGGTGCGCAGACAGAGACACTGATATAATACAAGATAACGACTGCCCCACGACGGGGCAGCCAATTTTATAAACACTTAAAATGAAAGCTTATGAAAAAGTTATTTACACTGATTGTTCTTGTAGCGGCAACCTATTTCGCCGTGCCGGCAAACGCACAGCTGAAGTTTGGTATCAAGGGTGGTCTTAACATCACAGACATGTCGCTCAGTAATGATGTATTCGAGACATCAAACCGCACCGGATTCTTCATCGGTCCGACTATCAAGTTCACACTCCCCATCGTAGGCCTTGGCATCGATGCTTCTGCGCTCTACGACCAGCGTGAAGGCGAGGTTAATGTTGAGGCAGACGACAACACTCTGGTGTCAACAAGACTGAAGCAGAAGTCAATCAATATTCCTATCAACCTCCGTTATGACATCGGCTTGGGAAGCCTTGCTGCCGTTTATCTCGCAGCCGGACCTCAGTTTGGATTCAACGTCGGCGACAAGAACCAGAGCCTGTATAAGGACGTGGCAGAATGGAGACTCAACACCTCTAACTTCAGTGTCAACGTTGGTGCAGGTGTAATGCTGTTAGGCCATCTGCAGGTTGGTGCCAACTATAACATCGTTTGCGGCAAGACAGGCGAGATAACCGTTCTCGACGGTGCTGAGAGCGTGTTGCGCGGCCGTTCAAACACATGGCAGATTTCTGCTGCCTACTATTTCTGATCCGGGCAAATTCTTTAAAAGCATAGAATAATTCCATTGGAGACATTTCTGCGTCGGCATGAAATGTCTCCTTTTTTTGTTCCTCTTTATTCCGCCATTTATGGTTTTTGTGCAAACAAGCACTTTCATCTTTTGTGCATTTGGGCATAATTCTGTATTTTTGCACAACAGATGACTTACGCAGATATCATACTTCCGCTGCCGCTCGACAGCCTGTTCACCTACTCCGTGCCCGACAGTCTTGCCGGACGCGTGGGGCAGGGCATAAGGGTGCTCGTGCCGTTTGGCAAGAGCAAGACATACGTGGGGCTGGTGGTGAGGACACACAACAACAAGCCCGACTTCAATGTTAAGGACATATCTACCGTGATGGACGACGCTCCCGTGGTCAATGCCGTGCAGCTTGAGCTGTGGCGATGGATGGCCGACTACTATCTGTCGTCTGTTGGCGACGTGATGAACGCTGCCCTGCCGTCGGGACTCAAGAGCGAGGACGGATACACGGCAAAGACCGAGACCTATGTGTCGCTTGCGCCCGAATATCACAGCGAGCGCGCCATACGTGTGGCTCTCGACGTGCTGAAGCGTGCTACGGCCCAGCTTAAGGTGTTTGAGACATTCCTCACGCTCTCTCACTGGGACACCATAAGCGGCGACACATGTGCCGAACCCGTGGCCGAGGTGAGCCGCGACGAGCTTATGAACGAGACACACTGCACTTCGGCAGTGTTCAGAAATCTTGTCGTAAGAAAATTCCTGAACACCTACGAGCGCGAGATAGGCCGGCTGAACAATGCCGGAGAGCCGCATCCCGAGCTGATAAAGCCGCTCAACGAGGCTCAGCAGACGGCCTACAACAATATAGTTTTCAGCTTTCTGAAAAAAAACGTGGTGCTGCTCCACGGCGTAACGTCGAGCGGCAAGACCGAAATCTACATACATCTCATCCGCCAGGCCATCGAGCGCCGGCAGCAGGTGCTCTATCTGCTGCCCGAGATAGCGCTCACCGTGCAGATACGCCAGCGCCTTCAGCGCGTGTTCGGCAACCGCCTCGGCATATACCATTCAAAGTATTCCGACGCCGAGCGCGTGGAGATATGGAAGAAGCAGCTGTCTGCCGCTCCCTACGACGTTATACTCGGTGCGCGCTCAGCCGTGCTTCTGCCGTTCACCAATCTCGGCCTTGTCATCATCGACGAGGAGCACGAGACGTCGTTCAAGCAGCAAGACCCCGCCCCGCGCTATCATGCCCGCAGCGTGGCCATAATGCTTGCGCGCAAGTTTGGCGCAAAGGTGCTGCTCGGCTCTGCCACGCCTTCGCTCGAGAGCTGGAACAACGCCCATACGGGCAAGTTTGGCCTGGTGAGCCTTATGCAGCGTTATAACGACATACGCCTGCCCGAGATTGAGGTGGTGGACATTAAAGACCTGCAGCGCCGCAAGATGATGAGTGGTCCGTTCTCGCCCCGCCTTATGGCAGCCGTGCGCAAGGCCTTGGACAACGGCGAGCAGGCCATACTGTTTCAGAACCGCCGCGGCTTTGCGCCGATGATAGAGTGCCGCGAGTGCGGATGGGTGCCACACTGCGACAAGTGCGACGTGTCGCTCACATACCATAAGAGCCTCGGACAGCTTACGTGCCACTATTGTGGCACGACATACACCGTGCCCGAGGTGTGTCCCTGCTGCGGAAGCCGCAACCTGCGTGGGCGAGGATATGGCACGGAGAAGGTGGAAGACTACGTGATGGAGCTGTTTCCCGACGCCCGCGTGGCACGCATGGACCTCGACACCACCCGCACGCGCAACGCCTATGAGAGGCTGATAAGCGACTTCTCGGCGCATAAGACCGACATTCTGATAGGCACGCAGATGGTGAGCAAGGGCCTCGACTTCGACAAGGTGAGCGTGGTAGGCATATTGAATGCCGACAGCATGCTCAACTATCCCGACTTCCGTGCCTACGAGCATGCCTTCATGATGATGGCGCAGGTGGCCGGACGCGCCGGGCGCAAGGGCAAGCAGGGCCTCGTGATACTGCAGACCAAGAGTCCGCAGCTGCCTGTCATAACGCAGGTGGTGCGCAACGACTGCGAAGGACTGTTTGCCGACCAGCTCGAGGAGCGCCAGGCGTTCTGCTATCCGCCGTTCTGTCATCTGATATATGTCTTTCTGAAGCATCGCGACGACGCCGTGGTGGCCTCCGCATCCATGCGTCTCGGCGACATACTGCGAGGCTGGTTCGGCAGCCGTGTGCTCGGTCCCGACAAGCCTTCGGTGTCGAAGGTTAAGACGCTCAACATACGCAAGATTATGCTGAAGCTCGAAAACGGCATCGACCTTGCCAAGGTGCGCCTCTATCTGCGCAAGGCACAGGCCATGATGGGGCAGGACGCCAAGTATCGTTCTGTTCAGATTTACTTCGATGTCGACCCCCTTTAATCCCGATCAGGACATCAGACCGCACATCGTTTTGTCTGTTTCGTGTATTCCGGCTCTCTGCCGTCTTTCCGTTTTCTGTTGCCACTTTTCTGTCCGCTTTTCTTGACATGGCGTACTATGCCTGCGAAATAACAGACGGAAATATGCTCTGAATAAAGCAAAACGACAGGCAGAATACTGATGTCGGTTTAGGTTTAACCACGTCATTCTTAACCGGCTGCAGAGCCTGCTGTTGCCGCTGAAAAAATGGTTGATTATATATGTATTTCCAATATGTGGTCTTTTGCCTTCCAAAAGGCCACATATTGCAACGTAAAAGGCCACCTTTTAGACGATAAAAGGCGGCCTTTTGCAAAAGTAAGATTATGATGCTCGTAACGCACTGATAATCAGCTGCATTACATTGCGTAGGAATTAAAAGTCGATGTCAAGTCCGATACCGAACACACGGTTAGTGCGTGTGAACGTGTCGGCGCCGTAAAGCATGCTCTTTCCTGTCGACGGGTCAGGCGTGGTCAGCAGTGCCGTGGTCTTGTCTACGGCCACCTGTGCAGCCTCCGGGCCCAGCAGTTCGTTGGCCACGTTGCCGATAACCTTTCCGGCCAGTCCGGAGATGTTGTAGTAGTCGTTGGTCTCGCGCTTGTAGTCCTTGTAGAATGTCTGGAAGTAAGCCAGGTTGAGCTTCATCTTCTCTGTCAGCTTAATGCCCACGCCCAGGCCCACAGAGCAAGAGCTTACGTTGAAGCTGATGTCCTCCATGTAGCTGTCTGTGAAGTCATACTCCGTAAACTGCGCTCCGGCGCTCACCTGCACTCTCTTGTTGATGTCATATTCTGCACCGAAGAGATACTCGTTGGTGTTGCCTCCGAGCTTGTCCTGGTGGTTGTCAAACTGCTTTGCGTCAGTGTCAAAGTAGTGGTGCCATCCGGCAGAGATGCGCAGCTGCTGCAGCGGCGACCACTGTGCTCCAAGCGTCAGCAGAGCCGGCGAGTCTTCAGCCACCTCTATTCCGTCGGTATAGCGGTTGAGCTGCTCAAGGTTCTTGGCGCTCTCGCTGTTGGCAGAGCGGTTCTTCAGGCGCATGCGCGTCTTGAATTCATACTTTGCTGCAAAGTTAAAGTCGCCCGTCTTATAGTCAACACCGATTATCGGCGCGATGCCCCATCCGGTCTGGTCGCAGTTAAGCGTTACGTCCTCTGTGGCAGAGCCGAGCGCACCCAGCATCACGGCCTTCACCTTATAGTCCTTTGCCAGCTGTGCATATTTGGCTGCGTTGGCCATGTCGCCTGCCTGCTGATACATGTTGGCCATCTCTGTGTATGTGCCCACAGCCACGGCAGCCTGTGCCGAAAGGTTCTTGAACGTCTCGGGCGCGCTTACCATCTCGCCGTTTATGTTGGCCTTGATGTTCTTTACGTAGCCGTAATAGTTAGAGTTGCCGTATAGCACACGTGCGCCCAGATACACCGACCAGTGGTCGTTCAGCTTGCGTGCCGCTCCGAGTGTAAAGCCGTAATAGTATTGGCGTCCGCGCATGTATGTGTCCATGTCATACTGCGACACCGTGGGCAGGCCCAGCGAGCCCAGTCCGAGTTCGTTTGTCAGCACGTCGAGGTTCTGCGACAGCAGCGGCAGCAGGGCTATGTTGCCCTCAAACGATGACAGGCCGTCGTCGAACACACACTTGCCGCCTCCGCCCGTGATGGCGAAGTTAAACTGGAAGCTCCAGTTGTTCTTGTTGTATGCCGCCTGTATCGACGGTATGATTGGGGCGTTGGCCTCGCCCTTGAAAGTCTTGGTGGTGTTGCCGAAGTTCTTGGCTCCATAGGCAAACGGAGCGAACGTTGAGGTTATCTCACGCGTCTGGTGAGCGTTCTGGATGTTGAGCGACAGATGGAATCCGTTGTTCATAAACGCCACTCCGGCAGGGTTGCTGTACACGCCGGCAATGCCAATCACGGCGTCCTGAGCCGGATTTCGCAGGAAAGCAATGTTCTGATTGGTGTTAGTAAGAATACCGCCTGCGCTGGCCGTTGCGGCTGCTGACAGTGCAAGAGCAGCGCAGATTAATTTTGTTTTATTCATCTTTAATAACCTTAAATAAATTGGCTGCAAAGGTATCATTCTTGTTCTTTATTTCCTAAAATGCGGTCTTTTGTTTAATTTTTATTAACAAGATAGCGGTCTGTTAATGCACAAATATATAGATGTGTGCAAGTTTTTGTGTCATACACGTGCATAAACAAAAGGTCGCCGGCGCTGCATCTACAACAGCGTTGGCGACCTTTTCAGCTGTGCCGTCGGCCCTTATTGCTTTGCGGGCTGCGTGTTTTCGGTCTTGTTGTTTTTCTTTGCCAGTTCCGGATAGCTTGTGCGCGTGTGGTATATCGACTTCAGTCGCTCCGTCAGCACCTGCTTAGCCACGGCTATGTCGTGGAAGGTTATCGGGCAGTAGACAAAGTATCCCTCGCTCACCTGCTGGTCTATGAGCCTGTTCACCAGGTTGGATATGCTCTCCTCGGTGTATTCAGGCAGCGATCTCGATGCCGCCTCCACCGTGTCGGCCATCATCAGTATGGCCTGTTCGCGCGTGAACGGGTCGGGGCCGGGATATGTGAAGAGCGAGTCGTCCACGGGTTCGTCGGGGTGTTCGTTCTTGTACGATATGTAGAAATACTTTGTCTTGCCGCTTCCGTGGTGAGTGTTTATAAAGTCCTTGATTATGCTCGGCAGGTTAAACTTCTCAGCCATTTTCAGTCCTTCGGTTACGTGGCTTATCACGATCTGTGCCGCCTCTATGCGCGGCATCTTGTCGAGCGGGTTGGTGCCCACCTGGTTTTCGGTGAAGAAGGCCGGGTTCTTCATCTTTCCTATGTCGTGATACATGGCTCCTGTTCTCACGAGCTGCGCCTTAGCTCCGATCTTGTTGGCTATCTCGGCGGCAAGGTTGCTCACCATGACAGAGTGCTGGAATGTGCCCGGAGCCACCTCGCTGAGCTGGCGCAGCAGGTCCTTGCTGGTGTTTGACAGCTCAATGAGCGTAACGTTTGATATGAACCCGAACGCCTTCTCGATGATGAGCATCATCGGGTAGGCAAAGAGCAGCAGCACGCCGTTCACGATAAAGTATTTATACATGCTGTGGTTCATCGACGTGATGTTGTTGTCCTGCATCAGCTGCAGTGCGAAATACATGGCGCTGCTGCCTATCGTCACGAGCACGGCCGTCTTGAACAGCTGCGCCCTCTGCGACAGTTCGCGCAGCGAATAGATGGCCACGAGGCCCGCCACAAGCTGTACGATGATGAACTCATACTGATATTTCACGGCGGCGGCACATATCAGAATCATCGTTACGTGTGATATGAAGGCCGTTCGCGAGTCCATGAACACGCGTATGAATATCGGTGCTATGGTGAACGGCAGCACGTAGACGTTCAGTATGCTGTGGCTCATCATCACCGACACGAGTATCGGGAACAGCGTTATCATCGTGTAGAGCATGGTGATGCTGCGCGGCTTTTCAAAGTAGTCCTTGCGGAACAGGCCGAGATACGTGGTGAACAGCATTATGAGCGTGGCCACGAAGAGTATCTGTCCGGCTATTGTCGACGGTATGGCGCTCACTGTTGCGCTGCGCCTCTGCGTCTCCTTCTCAAACGAGTTGAGCACCCTGTACGTGTGGTCGTCCACTATTTCGCCGCGGTCTATTATCTTCTGTCCGCTGAGCACCATTCCGCTTGCCAGCGGTATCGTGCTGAGCAGGTCGGCCTTCTCGGTCTCGCTGCGCTCCTCGTCATAGTTGAGGTTAGGCTGTATATATTCGTTCAGGTTGCATTTCTGCAGTATCTGCCTCTGTTCGGCCAGCTTCTGGTCGGTGAACAGCTGTTCATAGGCCGTCATCGTCGAGTAGATGCACATTATTTCGGCGTTGGTGGCCTTCTTGCCGCTCACAATCCTTATGGTGCTTGTGGTGTCCTTGCTTATCTCTGAGTATTCGGGCGTGTCCATTATTCCTGCCTGATACAGGCGGTGAAGCCTGTCGGCAATGGTCGTAACATAGCTGTAGGGCAGTCCGGGTATGCCCTCCTTGTATTTGCTCAGAAACTTGCCGATCTGCTCCTTCTCTACAGCCGTGTTATAGTTGTAGTAAGGCTCAAAGGCCTTTATTATGCTGTCTTGCTCTCCCTTAATGGCCTCGTCGGTCTTGTAGATAGGAAAGTCGAACTTGGCTATCAGCGAACTGTACATCCACGGCTTGCCTATGTCGTATCTGAACTGCGGTCCGCTGTTGCGCGGAAGGAAGCCCACGATGATGATCACGGCCGTAACCACCAGCGACACTCGTGTCAGGATGTTTCTGAAATAATGTTTGTCAGTTTTGTTGAATTTGCCCATTTCTATTCGTATTAAATGCTTTACACTGCGAAAATAATAAAAAAATACGCCACTTTGCTAAAAAAGTTGTAATTTTGCACAAAATTTATCTTATCTTCATTAATAAATGGCAGAAAGAAAAGTAAGGGTGCGCTTTGCACCAAGTCCTACCGGGGCGTTGCATATAGGCGGCGTACGTACCGCATTGTATAATTATCTTTTCGCCCGTCAGCATGGCGGCGATTTCGTTTTCAGAATAGAAGATACAGACTCAAACCGTTTTGTTCCGGGTGCAGAGGAGTATATCATAGAGTCGTTCAGATGGCTAGGCATCAAGTTTGACGAGGGTGTCAGCTTCGGCGGCGAACATGGTCCTTACCGTCAGAGCGAGCGTCGTGCGATATACAGAAAATATGTCGACCAGCTGCTCGATGCCGGCAAGGCATACATTGCCTTCGACACGCCCGAGGAGCTTGAGGCAAAACGCCAGGAGATAAAGAACTTCCAGTATGATGCCCATACGCGAATGATGATGCGCAACTCGCTCACATTGCCGGCCGAAGAGGTTGAAAGGCTGATAGCCGACGGCAACCAGTATGTAGTGCGCTTCAAGATTGAGCCGGGCGAGGACGTTCACGTTAACGACATGATACGCGGCGACGTTGTTATAAAGAGCGATATTCTTGACGACAAGGTTCTTTATAAGAGCGCCGACGAACTTCCTACATATCACCTTGCAAACATTGTTGACGACCACCTGATGGAGATCAGCCACGTTATCCGTGGCGAGGAGTGGCTGCCGAGCGCACCGCTGCACGTGCTTCTTTACAGAGCCTTCGGCTGGGAAGACACTATGCCGCGCTTTGCGCATCTGCCTCTGCTGCTCAAACCGGACGGAAAGGGCAAGCTGAGCAAGCGCGACGGCGACCGCCTGGGCTTCCCCGTGTTCCCGCTGGAGTGGCACGATCCTAAGACTGGCGAGGTGTCTAACGGCTTCCGCGAGCAGGGATATTTCCCCGAGGCAGTCATCAACTTCCTTGCACTGCTGGGCTGGAATCCTGGCACGGAGCAGGAGATGTTCACTCTCGACGAGCTTGTTGAGCAGTTCGACATAACGAAGTGCAGCAAGGCCGGAGCGCGTTTCGACTATCAGAAGGGCATCTGGTTCAATCACGAATACATCCTGCGCAAGAGCAATGAGGAAATTTCTAAGCTGTTTGCACCTATCGTTGCAGGCAACGGCATCGACGAGTCAATGGAGCGCATAACCAAGGTCGTTTCTATGATGAAAGACCGTGTAAGCTTCGTCAAGGAGCTTTGGCCGCTCTGCTCGTTCTTCTTCATTCCTCCTACAGAGTATGACGAGAAGACTGTGCGCAAGCGCTGGAAGGAAAATTCGGCTCAGGTTATGGGCGAGCTTGCCGAGGTGCTTGAGGGCATTGACGACTTCTCGCTCGAGAATCAGGAGCACATCGTCATGGCTTGGGTTGAGAGCAAGGGCTACAAGCTTGGCGACGTGATGAATGCTTTCCGTCTTACTCTTGTGGGCGAAGGCAAGGGTCCGGGCATGTTCGACATTTCTGCTTTCCTCGGCAAGGAAGAGACGCTGCGCCGTCTGCGCCGTGCAATCGAGGTGCTTAAATAGACCTAACAAACAAGCATAAGCCGTGTACGAAATTGTTATCAGCCTTTACACGCTGGGCGTGGCCGTGATGAGCCTGTTCAACGATAAGGTAAAGAAGATGTGGCGGGGCGAGCGCGAGGCCTTCAGAGTGCTAAGGAACAGCGTTGACCCCGACTCACGCTATGTGTGGTTCCATGCGGCGTCGCTCGGAGAGTTTGAGCAGGGCCGCCCCATCATGGAGCGCCTGCGCCGCGAGCATCCCGAGCTTAAGATTCTTCTTACATTCTTCTCGCCCTCAGGATATGAGGTCAGAAAGAACTATGAGGGAGCCGACATAATATGCTACCTGCCGCTCGACACATATTTCAATGCGCGCAGATTCCTTAATCTGGTGCATCCCGAAGTGGCTTTCTTCATCAAGTATGAGTTCTGGTGGAACTATCTGCACATACTGAAGCGCCGCAATGTGCCTGTCTACAGCGTGAGCAGCATATTCAGGCCCAATCAGGTGTTCTTCCGCTGGTATGGCCGCACATACAGCAATGTGCTTAAGTGCTTCACACGTTTCTTCGTTCAGAACGAAGTCAGCAGACAGCTGTTAGCCAAGCTCGGCATCACTGAGGTTGAGATTACGGGCGACACGCGTTTCGACCGTGTGCTGCAGATAAAGAGCCAGGCCAAGAGTCTGCCTATAGTTGAGGCCTTCAGACAAGACTATAAAGTGTTTGTGGCCGGAAGCAGCTGGCCTCCCGATGAGGACATCTTCATCAAATATTTCAACGGCCGCGACGACTGGAAGCTGATTATTGCCCCGCATGTTATCGGCGAGGACCATCTTCAGCAGATATTGTCTAAGCTGAAGGGCAAGGCCGTGAGGTATACCGAGGCCACTCCTGAGAGCGTTGCCGATGCAAAGATTCTCATTATCGACTGTTTCGGTCTGCTCTCCAGCATTTATGGCTACGGCCATGTGTCGTATATTGGCGGCGGTTTCGGTGTCGGCATACACAATGTGCTCGAGGCGGCGGTTTGGAATATACCGGTGATATTCGGTCCTAACAACGAGCGCTTCCAGGAAGCGCAAGACCTGCTTGCATCGGGCGGCGGCCGTCAGATTGACGGCTATCAGCAGTTTGAGAGCCTGATGAACGGCTATATAGCCGACGACAGCCTCCGCAAGGCAGACGGCGACAAGGCTGCGCAATATGTAAGCAGCAAGGCCGGAGCAACGGGAAAGATACTCTCGGCAGTTAAATTCTGATTTTTTTGTTGGCTAATGAATATAAGGACACAGCGCGCCTGCCGTTCACACGGCGACGCGCTGTTGTCTTTTTGTGTTTTTCTTTGTATGTGATGTAAGGTCTTTTATATTTCCAACCGCAGTCTTTCTGCTGCTTTGACCTGCACATTATCCCGAGATATATGATGAAGTCTGGCGTGCAGAATCCGTTTTTCATCTTATAGGCCTTCTGTCAAACGAGTACATGTTTCTTCTGTATTCGCTTGGCGACATGCCTGTCTGCGACTTTACAAACTTTCCGAAGAATGATATGTTAGGAAAGTTCATCGTGTCCGAAATTTCCTTTATTGTCATGTTTGAGTATCTCAGCCTCTTTATTATCGCGTCAATGGTAAACTGGTGAATCCAGCTCAGCGCAGTTCTTCCGCTGACCTTTTTCGACAGCGACGAAAGATATTTGGGCGTTATGCACAGCTTTTCGGCATACGCACTCACCGATCGCTCCATGCCTCCGTTCTCGGCCAGCAGCTCCATGAAGCGCCTGAACAGCAGGTCGCCCTGCCTTATCACCCCGTTGTATACAGTATTGTCTGTGCATGATGCTATAAGTTCTGCCAGTTCATAGAAAGCAAACTGAAAGAGCGAGCGCATTATTTCCCTGTGATACAGCCCGTCCATGCTTTCCAGCTTAAACTGCAACAGACTGTAGAATCTGTTCATCAGTATTTGTTTTTCGTTGTTGAGGCTTATAACAGGATTATGAGATGCATATAATACGATGTTCCAAAAGTTCTTGCTGAGGTCAAGACTTCTGAAAAGAGCCTTGCTCGAGAGTCCGAGAATCTTCAGGTCGATGTCGTCTGATGTATTTATGTTGGTAACAAGCGAGTTAGGCAGACATATCATTATATTGCCTTTTTCAAGTCTGTGGTAAGAGTCGTTGATGCAGCACCCAACTATTCCTCTGGCACAATATATAACTATCAGCAACTCAAGCTTACAGGGGTTGTTTGTGGGTATGCTTTTCAGACTCTCCATTACCACGATGTCTCCGTCGTAATAGTCGGTCTGGGCTTCGTTGATTATTGATTCGATGTCTACTTTAAGTTCGTTATCTGTCATAAGTTGCGTTGTAATTTATTCTCCGGGCGCAAAGATAGGCATTAACTGAAACAGTGCAACTATCTAAAAGTAGATAATAGTGTTCCTAAACTCTTCGTAGTGTTCATATTCTCCACTTTTGGATTTTTTGTTTAGGAAATAAGAACACAAGAGTGAAAGCCTTTATCCGTAATTTTGCAAAAAATTTTTTGAACAAATACAAAGGAAATGAACAAAGCAAGTTTTTTAGCAATCCTTGCGCTGTCGGTGGTGCTTCTTGCATCATGCTCCGGCAAGGAGAAGGCGAGAGAGGTGATGCCGGTTAAGGTGAAGACAGAGAAGGCAGAGCCGGTACCCGTAAGTGGAAGTCAGGAATTTTCGGGCACGGTAGAGGCCTCAGACGATGCCGCTCTAAGTTTTGCTTCGGGCGGAACCGTAACAAAGGTATATGTGTCTGTGGGCGATATGGTAAAGAAAGGTGCCCTCATAGCCGAGGTTGATCCTGTCAGCGTGCGCAATGCCTACAATGCAGCCAAGGCCGTGAGAGAGCAGGCTGAGGATGCCTTCAGGCGCATGAAGCAGCTGCACGACGAGGGAAGTCTCACCGAGATGCAGTGGATAGAAGTGCAGAGCAAGCTGCGCCAGGCTGTGTCAACCGAGAACATTGCCCGCAAGAGTCTGACCGACTGCCGTCTTTATGCCCCATACAGCGGATACGTGGCCGAGAAACTTGTCGAAGCAGGACAGAACGCCGCCCCCGGCATGCCTGTAATAAAGCTGGTAAGTATTAATAAGGTGAAGATAAAGATTGCCGTGCCCGAAGACGAGATGTCTGGCATAAAGGTTGGTCAGAGCGCCCTCGTGCGCGTGCCGGCACTGCAGAACATGAGCTGCAGCGGCCGCGTGGCCGAGAAGGGGGTGGCTGCCGACCCGCTGTCGCGCTCTTACGAGGTGAAGATAGAAGTGTCTAACTCTGGCCATAAACTGCTGCCGGGCATGGTGTGCGAGGCCTACGTGGGCGACAATCTTTCAGCCACGGCCGTGGCCCTGCCTGCCAATGTGATACTGATAGACACCGACAACCGTACCTTTGTGTGGACTGCCGTAGGCGGAAAGGCTCACAAGACTTATGTAGAGGTGGGCGAGAGCGTAGGCAGCCGCGTGGTGATCAACAGCGGAATAAGCGCCGGCGACAAGGTTATTGTCAGCGGACAGCAGAAGGTCAGCGAGGGAACTAAAATAGCAGAACTATGACAAAGAAGAAAAGAAACATCGTAGAGTGGGCCATGCACTATCGCCAGATAGTGATAATGGTGGCATGCTGTCTCGTGGCCTTCGGCGTCTACGGCCTGGCTGACATGAACAAGAACGAGTTTCCCGACTTCACGGTGCGCCAGGGTGTGGTTGTAGCCGTCTATCCGGGCGTGTCGGCACAGGACGTTGAGGAACAGCTCACAAAGCCGCTCGAAAACTACATATTCTCATATAAGGAAGTAAAGAAAGAGAAGACCAAGTCGTACAGCCGCAACGGCATGGCCATAATACAGATAGAGCTTAACGACGATGTGTCGGGCACCGATAAGGACAACTTCTGGAGCAAGTTCAAGCACGGCATCAACACGTTCAAGGCTCAGCTGCCTTCAGGTGTGCTTGCGCTCATGGTTCAGGACGACTTCGGCGACACGTCGGCTCTGCTCATAACCATGGAGAGCAAGGACAAGACCTACCGCGAGCTCAACGACTATATGGACGACCTGAAAGACAGGCTGCGCCGCATTGAGAGCATCGGCCGCATGAACGTTACCGGAATGCAGAAGGAGCAGATATCAATATATCTCGACAGCGACAAGATGTCCCACTACGGCATAGGCTCCAACACCATTGCCGCCAGCCTCTTTGCCAAGGGCTTCGTTACCACTGCCGGCACGCAGAAGGGCAACGGCTACGACAGTCCGATACAGGTGGAGCGCTCGCTCAACGTGGTGGGCGACGTTGAGCAGCTCGTTGTCTACTCCGATCCGTCAGGCAACGTGGTACGCCTGAAGGACGTTGCCAAGATAAGGCGCGAGTATCCCCAGCCGTCGTCGTATGTAACCAACAACGGACAGAAGTGTCTTGTGCTGAGCGTGGAGATGAAGAAGGGCCGCAGCATAACGGCCATGGGAGCTGACATCGAAAAGGTGATGGACGAGTTTAAGTCGACATTGCCGTCAGACGTAACCATATTCACCATAACAGACCAGACCAAAGTGGTAAACGACAGCGTCGTAAACTTTCTCCGTGAGCTTCTCATTGCCATAGCAGCCGTCGTAATAGTGATAATGCTGTTCTTGCCGATGCGCGTCGCTCTTGTGGCGGCGTCTACCATCCCTATCTCTATTTTCATCTCATTAGGTTTGTTCTATGCGTTCGGCATAGAGCTCAACACGGTTACGCTGGCTGCTCTTATTGTTACGCTTGGCATGATTGTCGACAACTCCATCGTGATAATCGACAGCTACATGGAGATGCTTGCCGAGGGCAAGTCGCGCTGGACTGCATCTATCAGCAGTGCCACCCATTTCTTCAAGTCTATATTTTCGGCCACGCTTGCCATAAGCATCACGTTCTTCCCGTTCCTGCTTACTATGAACGGTATGTATCACGACTTTCTGCTTTATTTCCCGTGGTCCATCACCATCGTGCTGCTCATATCGCTTTTGGTGGCAGAGCTTATAGTGCCGTTCCTGCAGTTCTACTTCATACGCAAGCCTGTTGGCACAGGGGGCAAGAAGAAGTTCTCGTTCCTCGACCTCGTCCAGCGCTATTACGACTGGCTCATAGGCCGCTGCTTTGCCCATCCTTACATCACCGTTTCTGTCGGCGTGGCAAGCATTGTGCTGGGCATGGCCATGATGTCGCTGCTGCCGCAGAAGATGATGCCCACGGCCGAGCGCAACCAGTTTGCCGTTGAGATTTACCTTCCCGACGGCACGTCGCTCAAGCGCACCGCTGCCGTTGCCGACAGCTTGGAGCATATCCTGCGCAAAGACAGCCGCGTGGTGTCGGTGGCATCGTTCAAGGGCACTTCGTCGCCGCGTTTCCATACGGCCTATGCACCGCAGTTTGGCGGGCCTAACTATGCGCAGTTTATCGTCAACACGAAGAGCAACCAAGACACCGAGGCCCTGCTGAAAGACTACCGCATGAAGTATGCCTCTTATTTCCCCGACGCTTATGTGAGGTTTAAGCAGCTCACTTACTCGCAGGATGTCAATCCTGTTGAATTAAGGCTTACGGGCGACGACTGGCAGCAGCTTAAGTCGGTTGCCGACTCCGTAACGCGCCTGTGGCGCAACAATCCTTACCTTATGCTAGTGCGTAACGACGTCAATGAGCCTCTGCTGACCACCGACGTAGTGCTCGACGAGACCAAGGCAGGCCGCATGGGCGTAACCAACGCCATGGTTGAGGCCACGCTCGCCACGCGCTATAACAGCAGCGGCATAAGTCTCGGCACGATATGGGACGGCGACTATAACTACGGCGTATGCCTTAAAGGTACCAATGCCGACTCGTCTGCTATCCGTGACGTTGCCGATGAACTTATACCCGTCAGCGGCGGACTCTCCGTTGTGCCCTTGCGCCAGATAGCCGATGTTAAGCCTGTATGGGCTGACAGTCAGATTGCCCACCGCAACGGCCTGCGCACCATCACCGTGATGGCAGATGTCGTGGACGGTAAGAACGTCATGGAGCTGACCTCCGAACTGCAGAATAGCTTCGACGCGTCGCGCCTTCCTTCAGGCGTTACGGCAGAGTGGGGCGGCGAGTATGCCGAGTCGCAGGAGTCGCTGCCGCAGATTCTTTCTGCGCTCGTTGTGGCTGTGGTCATCATCTTCTTCATTCTTGTATGGCACTTCCATCGCATCAACACCGCTGTCCTGCTGCTCGTGTCGCTTGCCATGACAATCTTCGGAACGAGCCTGGGCGTGCTTATCTCGGGCGTAACGTTCGGCATGACCTGCTTCCTCGGTATAATCAGCCTGATGGGTATATTGGTGCGTAACGCCATAATAATGTATGACTATGCCGAAGAGCTGCGCGAAAAGGAGAAACTGACAGCCCACGAGGCCATCTTCCTTTCGGCCAAGCGCCGTATGCGCCCCATCTTCCTCACCTCGGCGGCAGCCTCAATGGGTGTCATCCCGATGATTCTCGGCGGCAGCGGACTGTGGATGCCCATGGGTGCGGTTATATGCTACGGCACGCTGGTTACGATGCTGCTCATACTCACCGTGCTGCCTGTGGCCTACTGGCTGCTGATGAGCGGATCGACAAAGCGCCGTGAGGCAGGACTGAAACTTGAAAATGAATGATAAAAGTAAAAAATAAGAAAGCGTTATGAACAATGATATAAAACTAATCGGGCGCGCCCTCTGCGGTCTGCTTGCCGTTCTTAGTCCGGCAGCTATGCAGGCTCAGATGGGCCTCACGCCCGAGATGTGCCGCAGCATGGCCGTGAGCCATAATGCCAAGATGGTCAACGCCAAGAACGCAGTGGCTGAGGCAGAGCAGACAAAGAAAGAGGCCTTCACCAACTATTTTCCCATTGTCAGTGCCACCGGCATGGGCTTCAATGCCGACAAGGGCATGGCCAAGATGCAGCTTCAGCCCGACATGGCCATGGAGATGTGCAAAAACGGACTCATGGGAGGCGTTACGGCAGTTCAGCCCCTGTTTGCCGGCGGACAGATTGTCAACGGCAACAAGCTTGCCGGACTGGGCGTTGACGTAAGCAAGCTGCAGCTCGAAAAGTCGGAAAACGACGTGGAACTTACAGCCGAACAGTATTTCTGGCAGCTCGTGGCTCTCAACGAAAAACTCAACACGCTGCATGTGGCCGACACCATGCTCACGCGCATTTATCGTGATGTGAACAACTCGGTCAACGCCGGCGTGGCGCTGAAGAACGACCTGCTGCAGGTGCAGCTCGAGAAGAACGACAACATGAGCAACCGCGTAAGCCTTGAGGGCAACATCGCTGTGGCAAGAATGCTGCTCGCACAATATCTCGGACTCGAGGACAGCAGCTTTGTGCTCGTGTCAGACATCAGGGTGGGCGAGATGCCTGAGTCGCCCGCCTCGCTGAAGAGCGACCACCGGTCGGCACTGCAGCTTACGCCTGAATACCGCCTGCTCGAAAAGAACGTTGAGGCCACGAGGCTGAAGCAGAAGCTCGACGTGGGCAAGAACATGCCTACGGTGAGCGTAGGCGCCGGATATATGTATCATGACCTGCTCGACTGCAGCCGCTCGTTTGGCGTGGTGTTTGCCACGGTCAACGTGCCGCTGTCGGCATGGTGGGGCGGAAGCCACGCTATAAAGCGCCGCAAGATGGAGATTGCCGACGCGCAGACCGAGCTTACGGACAAGTCGCAGTTGCTCGTCATCGGCATGCAGAAGGCATGGAACGACCTCAACACGGCATACACCCAGCTGGGCATAGCCTGCAAGTCGATAGAGCAGGCTGCCGAAAACCTGAGGCTCAACAACAGCTACTATCGCGCCGGAACCGCCACCATGACCGACCTGCTGAAGGCTCAGACGCAATACACGCAGAGCCGCGACCGCTTCGTTGAAACTTATTGCAATTATAAGATACTGACTCTTCAATATCTTCAGTTAACAGGTAGATAGTATTGTTTTGACTTGCGCCCGGAGAGAAATCTTCGGGCGTGTTTTTTTGTCTGTCTGTTGTGCATGTTTTACCGAAAATATTACCATTATCCCGTTTTTCGTGCTGCTGCCGTGCCGTAAGTGCGGTGAAAGATGTAACTTTGCAGCCATACTTAAAACAATGAAAACAATGTGGTTTGTTCTTTTCTTCGTGCTGCCGTTCGTCGGCCTTGCCTATGTTCTGTGGCATGTGTGGTGTCTCCTGCCGTTGTCGGCGGGCTGGCGCTGGGCCGTGGTGGGCGTTGGTATGGCGGCATTTCTCACCCTGTTTCTTAACTTTTCGCGTGCCATCGACGGCCTTCCCCTCAATCTGGCTTCGGCATGTTACGAGGTGGGCAACTCCTCCATATTCATCCTTCTTTATCTCGTCATCGCCTTTCTGCTGCTCGACCTCGGGCGGCTTCTGCACATAGTGCCGCGCTCATGGCTCTATTCCAACTGCATCGTGTCTACGGTGCTGTTTGCCGTCGTAGCGCTTGTGTTCATTGCCGGCAACATTCACTATAACAACAAGGTGCGCCATGCCATACAACTCACCACCGACAAGCATCTCGGACGCCCTGTTAAGGTGGTCATGATGAGCGACCTTCATCTCGGTTATCACAATCGCCGCAAGGAGCTGGCGCGCTGGGTGGACATGATTAACGCCGAGCATGCCGACCTTATCCTTATTGCCGGCGACATGATAGACATCAGCATGCGTCCGCTCATCGAGGAGAACATGGCGTCAGAGCTGCGCCGTCTTAACGCTCCGGTGTATGCCTGTCTTGGCAATCATGAGTATTACAGCGGTGAGCCGCAGGCGCAGAAGTTCTTTGCCGACGCCGGCATAACGCTGCTGCGCGACAGCATGGCATGTGCGGGGCAGCTGTGCATCATAGGCCGTGACGACCGCACCAACCCGCGCCGCCGCAGCGTGGCGGAGCTTATGCGCCGTGCCGACAAGAGCAGATACACCATTCTGCTCGACCATCAGCCCTATCATCTCGACCGCTCCGAGCGTGCCGGCGTTGACTTTCAGCTTAGCGGCCACACCCATCGCGGGCAGCTATGGCCCATATCGTGGATAACCGACCGCATCTACGAGTGCTCTTACGGTCCGTGGCAGCGCGGCAACACGCAATATTATGTAAGTTCGGGCCTTGGCATCTGGGGCGGCAAGTTCCGCATAGGCACCTGTTCAGAGTATGTTGTGGCCACGATAACGGGGCGCAAATAGCCGTCGTCAGAAAAAGCCCCTGAAAATCGTAACATTTTATATTACTTTTTCCTTTCAGATTAAATTTTTAGACTTTAAAATAAGCCTATTTATTAAGAAATATTTACCGATTTACTTTCGAACTGTTAGTGGCCGAGTTACGCATCGTAACTCGGCCACTTTTTATGCAAAAGTGGCCCACTTTTCAAGCCTAACTCATAGCCTTTTTTCGTGGATTCTGATGGAATAGGAGAGACGGACCATGATATTAAGAGTAAAGGAATGGTTTTTCGTGTTATTGAAGGGGAAAGCAACATGGTAAATCATTAGAAGCTATACTCATGTTGGCATATATCCGTCAATACAGAGAATATTTTTCTTTTAATACATCACGCTTATTAGTCAATAATTATTTATCTTTGCATACGTAACGTAATATGAACATTGCATTGTAAATAATCTAAGCAATAAACATTTGGACAACTTGAAATTGCTATGAAGTAAACATCTTTTTATACAAATTTCTGACAGAATGCAATTGTTTATTATTGTAGCATTATAATTAAAATAGACACAATGGCAAAAAAGACAAAGTCGTTTTCACATATAGAGGCGCGGGATGCGCTCGAGAAATTAAATGAAAGTAGACCTTCAGGCGAAGAGCTGATATACAGTCTTCTCCGTATATTTTGTGGTTACGGAGATGGCAATATAAAACGCATCCGCGACGGAGTGGGCAATAAGGCAAAAGACGGACGAACTGTACTTATACCAAATCTGATAGCATATCGCCCGAAAGGTGAGTTTGACTTCTATGATGAGATAAAGGATATGCAGGCAGACAAAAAGCTAATAAAGCATACGCCTCGTCTTTTTGTAGTAAGCGACGGAAGTAAAATTGTGGCTCTCGACCCTAAAGAGCAGGATATATATGAAAACGAAGTAGGGTTGTTATGGAAAGATTTTGAGTTCTTTTGCCCGCTTGCTGGTAAAGAGAAAATAAGAAATTACCAAGAGGCGGAAGCTGATATAAAGTCAGCGGAGCTTATGGCTAAGATATTTGATGAGATAAGGCGTCACAATGATATTAAGGATAAAGAAGAGATGCACAAACTTAATATCTTTATGTCGCGCCTCTTGTTCTGCTATTTTGCCGAAGACACGAACCTGTTTCCTGAAAAGAATCTTTTTACAAATGCCATAATGCAGTTTACTGCTGACGACGGACACGACCTTGCAGAGTTTATCGACAGGGCTTTTTTCGCAATGTCTACCGACAATCCTGCCGTACGTAATACTTTGCCTAAGCAGTTTTCTATTTTTCCATACGTCAACGGCGGACTGTTTAAAGAACGCATACCCATACCAGTGTTGAGCCGTCGTACACGTGTACTTATGATTAAGTGTGGTGATTTTGAATGGAAAGACATTAATCCCGACATATTCGGCTCTATGATTCAGGCTGTCGTAACGCCTGAAATGCGTGCCGGGCTGGGTATGCATTATACGTCGGTGACAAACATTGAAAAACTTATTTATCCGTTGTTTCTCGATGAATTGCGTGATGAATTTAATGTGGCGAAAGACACAAAAGACGTAAAGCGTTTGCGCAGACTGTTGGCAAGGCTTGGAAAAATAAAGTTTTTCGATCCGGCTTGTGGTAGTGGCAACTTCCTTATCGTTACATATAAGCGCATTCGTGAACTTGAAATCGAGATATGGGGAGTTTTGCGCCAACTCGGAGAATCAGAACTGCCGATGTCTAATATAAGTCTGCAACAATTTTATGGCATCGAGATTGACGATTTTGCATGCGATACGGCTACGCTTTCTCTTTGGTTAGCTGAACATCAGATGAATAATAAGTTTTATTCTGCATTTAATGTCCATGTTGACGCTTTACCTCTTCGTCCGAGCGGACACATTGTGTGTCAGAATGCGTGTCGTATTGATTGGAATACGGTTTGTCCGCACACATCGGACGAGGAAGTTTATGTTATGGGTAATCCTCCATATTTAGGAGCAAGATTGCAGAATGATGAACATAAGGAAGATATGAATTTTGCCATACAACAAAATATTACTTACAATAATCTCGATTATATTGCTGTATGGTTTTATAAAGGTAGCAATTATATTAAAAATAGTAAGGTAAGACTTGCTTTTGTAACAACAAATTCAATATGTCAAGGTGAACAGGTTGGATTACTTTGGAGATATATCTTTTCTGTTGGCATTGAAATTTATTTTGCTTATTCATCTTTTAAATGGAAGAATAATGCTCAAAATAATGCAGGAGTTACTTGCACAATAATAGGTTTACGTTCTGTCTTAAGTAAGAAATTCTCAAAATATTTATATAATGAGCATGATAAAAGGGAAGTTGAAAATATAAATCCATATTTGACTACTGGTACAAATGTTATTGTAGATAAATTAAATTCTTCAATTTCAGATTTTCCGGCTATTGCTTTTGGTAGTATGCCAAATGATGGTGGTATGTTGCTTCTTAATGAACAAGAAAAAGATGAACTTATACAAGAAAACGAGCTGACTACAAAACTTATTCATAGATTATTAGGTTCACAGGAGTTTATTCGTGATGAAAAGAGGTATTGTCTTTGGATAACTGATAAATTGCTTCCTGTTGCATATTCTATAAATTCAATAAAAAAAAGAATAGATGAATGTAAGAAAATAAGAGAAAGAAGTCCAAGAGAGAATACAAGGTTGTTGGCTGATGCTCCTTATAAATTTGGAGAAATTCGTTATAGGTAGGTTCTATTAATTCATAAATTCGAGTGGAAGCCGTTCCGTCAGATACAATCTTTCGGAATCAGTCCCT
>ENA-USUJ01000466-USUJ01000466.1-human-gut-metagenome-genome-assembly--contig:-NODE-466-length-36078-cov-28.263715_pt1 | contig 36078 bp, 31 predicted proteins | sample MGYA00250061_ERZ773398 | MGnify/ENA primary metagenome ERZ773398 (study PRJEB29103, sample SAMN06111992) | human gut metagenome | biome: human gut; feature: ankylosing spondylitis patient; material... | reverse complement strand
CCAAAGCCCTCAGCTGAGGGACTGATTCCGAAAGATTGTATCTGACGGAACGGCTTCCACTCGAATTTATGAATTAATAGAACCTACCTAATAAAAATAGATATGAAAGATTTTAATAGCTTACAGATTGCTGTGGCCGGAACAGGCTACGTAGGACTTAGTATCGCAACACTTTTAAGCCAGCACCATAAAGTAACTGCAGTTGACGTAATACCTGAAAAGGTAGAGAAAATAAACAACAAGATAAGTCCTATACAGGATGACTATATAGAAAAATATCTCGCAGAAAAAGAACTTAACCTGACTGCAACGCTTGATGGTGCAGCTGCATATAAGGAAGCCGACTATGTGGTTATAGCAGCCCCGACAAACTATGACCCTGTAAAGAACTATTTCGACACAAGCCACGTAGAAGAGGTTATCGACCTTGTGCTGGATGTAAATCCTGATGCCACGATGGTGATAAAGAGCACCATACCCGTAGGCTATTGCCGCAGCCTTTATGTCAAGTATGCAGAGCGTTTCAAGAACGACGCAAAGCTGCAGGATAAGAAGTTTAACCTGCTGTTCTCGCCGGAGTTTCTGAGAGAGAGCAAGGCACTGTATGACAATCTTTATCCAAGCCGTATCATCGTAGGATATCCTAAGCATATTGCAGGACGCGATGACGAGAACGAGGCTATAAAGGCCATTGCCGGCGATAATCTGGAGGAGAAAGCCAGGACATTTGCCGAACTGCTGCAGCAGGGTGCCATAAAGGAGAACATCGACACTTTGTTTATGGGACTCAAAGAGGCAGAGGCTGTAAAGCTTTTTGCCAACACATATCTGGCTCTGCGTGTAAGCTATTTCAATGAACTTGACACATACGCAGAAGTAAAAGGACTTGACACTCAGGCCATTATTCAGGGAATATGCCTTGATCCGCGAATCGGCACACACTATAACAACCCGAGCTTCGGCTACGGCGGTTACTGCCTGCCAAAAGACACGAAGCAGCTGTTGGCAAACTATGCAGACGTGCCTGAGAATCTGATACATGCCATTGTTGAAAGCAACCGTACACGTAAGGACTTCATTGCCGATCAGGTGTTGAAGATGGCAGGATATTATGACTATTTCAACCGTGGCGACTTCAATCCGGCACAGGAGCATCAGTGTGTTATCGGTGTTTATCGCCTGACGATGAAGTCAAACAGCGATAACTTCCGCCAAAGCTCAATACAGGGGGTAATGAAGCGCATAAAGGCAAAGGGCGCAACAGTCATTATCTATGAGCCAACACTTGAAGACGGCAGCACGTTCTTTGGCTCAAAGGTAGTAAACAACATGGACGAATTTAAGTCAATGTCTAAAGCTATTATTGCTAACAGATATGACAGTTGTCTGGATGATGTGAAAGATAAGGTTTATACGAGGGATATATTTAGAAGGGACTAAATTGTTATAAGTTATTGCTGTCCAGTAAAAATAGAACAATTTAATATCTAGCACAAATACAACAAATTGTATGTGTTTTGCAAAAAACTTGTCTTTTTGTGTTGTGTGAAATTAGCAGCATTAAGTTGTTAAAATGACTTTGTATGACATCTATACGAGTCATAAAAATACAGAATAGAAATCGTCCAATTTCTATTCTGCAAAAGTTTTACCGGACAGCAATAGTAATAAATATTGAATTTAAATTCCATAATTTTACATTTGTATTTATTATAATTTTTCCTGTATCGTCAAGAGTTTAAAATGATAAATCATATTGAATATTACTAATGGCTTGAGCTTTTTTAGTGTTATACATAAATTATTAAATAATTAAGAAAGATGATTAGATTACTTTTATTAAGCATCATAAAACCATATTTTATATTTCCTTTAAAAATTATTGTGTTATTTGCTAGATCATTATTCTTTCTAAGTAGGTGGACAGCTTTTTTTGATTATTATGAGAAGCTGAAAAGTAATAATCATCCTGTATTTTGGAAAACGTTATACTTTAATTTAAGGTCACTACCACTTAACCAAGCATACAAGTTTCCTATTCATATATTTACGAACGTTCAAATTATATCTTCTTCAGGTAGAATTATTATAGATTCTCCTATAATATATTCTGGCATGATTAGATGGGGATGGTTTTATTCTTACCGATCACAAGGCAAAACAAGAATTAATAATCAAGGAACAATTATTTTTAAGGGGGGAGGGAAATTATTACAAGGTTCAGAGATAATGGTAAAAGGTGAAAGTATATTAACTATTGGGTCAGAGTTTTTTATTGGTGAAAATACAATGATTTATTGTTGGGATAAAGTGACAATTGGTAATCATACCCGTTTAACATACCATAGTCAAATTTTTGATTCCGATTTTCACTATTCAATAAATACAGAAACAGGTGAAGTTCATAAACGTTCCAAAGCAGTTGTATTAGGAGATTATAATTGGATTGGTAACAGGACAACTATAAAAAAAGGTGTTAAAACACCTAATCATATAACTGTAGCAGGATCAAACTCATTATTAACATCTGATTATACGAAGTCTATTCCTGAGTATTCTGTAATTGGAGGAATTCCTGCAAAACTAATTGTTTCTAAAACTTCCAGAATTTGGAATAACGAATTCTCAAGAATTAAAGAGATTGACGATTGGTTTCATGATAATCCTGAAGAAAAATTATTTAAATATAATTTAGATTGTCATGATATTACAGATTTTACAGAAGATGAATGATATTTATAAGTTATAATAATTCATTTAGATAGAATGAAAAGTAGTAATAGAATAATGGTAAACACAGGTGTTATGTATGCACGTGTTGCCATTACTATGATAATAACATTATTATCTTCGAGATGGATATTAATGGCATTAGGAAAAGAAGATTTTGGTATTTATAATTTGGTTGCCGGTTTGTTAGCTTTACTAATGTTTCTTAATTTGTCTATGTCTACGGCAACACAGCGTTTCTTATCATATTATTTGGCTAAAGAAAAAGGTAAATATTTAAATGAAGTCTTTTATTTAAGCTGTGTTCTTCATCTATGTATTGCAATTGTTATATTGGTACTAATCGAAGTAGGTGGACAATTAATGATTAAGTATTTGCTACAGATACCAGATGGTAAATACGATGTAACTATGTTTGTTCTACATAGTTTATCAATAAGTACATTTTTTACGATTATATCTGTTCCTTATAATGCAAGTCTTTTAACTCATGAGAATATTTTTTTTGTTGCATGTGTAAACATAATAGAATCTATATTAAAACTATCGACAGCTATATTTTTACTCTATTTTACTGGGCCACGTTTGAAAGTTTATGCTATTTGTATAATGGGAATACAAATAATGTCTACAATTTTTTATAGATTTTATTGTAATTTTAAATACCCAGAAACAAAATTTATAATTCATAAAATACAAAATCTATCCTTATTAAAAGAATTTTTGGGATATGTTGGTTGGAATCTTATAGGCTCGATAAGTAGTTTATGTAGAACTCAAGGCATTTCCATGTTATTAAATTCATTTTACGGTGTAGCAATAAATGCAGCATATGGAATCGCAACCCAAGTAAAAGGTCAGTTGTCATTTTTTTCATCCTCAATAGTTTCGGCTGCAAGACCACAGATTGTTAAAAGCGAAGGGGAAGGCAATAGAGATAGAATGTTGGCTTTGTCAAATTCAACATGTAAAATAACATTTTTAATGTTGTCAATGATTGCTATTCCTTTAATAATAGAGATGGAGTATGTATTAAGACTTTGGTTAAAAGATGTTCCAGAGTATACTGTTTCATTTACAAGATTAATACTAATATTAAATTTAGTATTTCAATTTAGTTTGGGGCTGTCAATAGGTATTGAAAGTGTTGGAAATATTAGAACTTTACAAATCATTGTAGGAGGAATGCATTTTATTGTTCTTCCAATTGCATACATAATGCTAAAATATGGTATGAAACCTTATACAATATTCATAATGGTTATTTTGGAAGAATGTTTAGGCATAATAATAAAATTAGTTATTTCACATAATATAACAGGATTAAATATATATAAATTCATAAAAAGAGTATTGGTACCATCAATAATAACTTTTGGTCTTGTATTTTGTGTTTGTTATTTATTTCATATGATAATTAATGAGTCTTTTATAAGATTAATTTTTATTTGTTTTTCATCAATACTAGCAATGATAATATTGTGCTCTTGTTATACATTAAATGAAATAGAAAAGATAAAAATTATAGATATGATTAGAAGTTTAAAATCAAAATTATGTAAACGATGATAGGAAAATTATTTTATAGAATATACAAGAAGTTAGATTATTATTCCATGACATTTTACAGTTGGATGATTTCTCAAAATTTAAATAAGCATGGTAAAAATACAATAATTGGTTTAGGAACAAGATTAAATGCTCCTAAATATGTATCTATTGGAAATAACGTAAAAATTGGTAGAAGATGTGTTATTGAATGTTGGGATCATTATCATGCCGGTGCTAACTTTAAGATGTGTCCAAATCTATTTATTGGAAATAATTCAGCAATTGGTGATGAGAGTCATATTTCTTGTGCACGTAAAATAATAATAGGTAATGGAGTACTTATGGGGAGGAAAATCTTTATTACAGACAATAACCATGGTTCCTCTGAACGTAATATGTTAGATATTGTTCCATTTGATCGACCTTTAACATCGTCTGGACCTGTTATTATAGAAGATAATGTATGGATTGGTGAAAAGGTTAGTATTATGCCAAATGTTACAATAGGTAAAGGTGCTATTATTGCTGCAAATGCTGTTGTTACAAAAAATATTCCTCAATATGCCGTTGTTGGAGGCTGTCCAGCAAAAATTATAAAACAAAATTAAGAACAATGAGAGCAAACGTTTTAGCTTATTATTTACCACAATTTCATCCAACACCAGAAAATGATAAATGGTGGGGTAAGGGTTATACAGAATGGACTAGTGTTGCAAAGGCAAAGCCATTGTTTAAAGGGCATCAACAACCAAAAATTCCTGCTGATTTAGGCTTTTATGACCTTAGATTGCCTGAATCTCGAGCTATTCAAGCAGAATATGCGAAACGAGCAGGAATAAGTGCATTTTGTTATTGGCATTATTGGTTTGGACATGGGAAACGCCTGTTAAACTATCCTTTAGATGAAGTTATTAGATTAGGAGAACCTAATTTTCCATTTTGTTTGGCTTGGGCGAACCACACATGGCACCAAAAAGCATGGATAGCAAATGATGGAAGTTTTTCTATGTCAGCTTCTAAACTTCTAATTGAACAGACATATCCTGGTAAAGATGATATAATTGAGCATTTTAACACAATGTTGCCATGCTTTAAAGATAAAAGGTATTATAAATATAATGATAAATTAGTATTTGTAATATATCGTCCTACAGATATTCCGAATGTTAATGAATTTATTGAAACATTTCAATTACTAGCGAAAAAGAACAATCTACCAGAATTTTATTTTATTGGCCATTGTTTTGAACTCGAAAATCTAAATAATCTAAAAAAATTACCTCTTGATGCAATAAACGTAAGTTTGCATCATGAAGTATTTCCAAGTTTACATACAAGTGAAAATGTAATTGATAAAATTGTAAATAAAATCAGATTAAAAATAAAATCAAAAATTAGTTTAAAGCCTCAAATTATTGAATACAAAGATGCTATAAACGGATTGGATTCAGATATTTTTAACAATGAAAATATTATTCCTACCATAATACCAAACTGGGATCACACCCCAAGAAGTGGAAATTTTGGAAGGGTATTAAATAATTGTACTCCCGAACTTTTTGCCAAACATGTAGAAATGATATTAAAAAGAGTTGATAACAAAAAAAATAAACTCGTTTTTGTAAAATCATGGAACGAATGGGGAGAAGGAAATTTTATGGAACCAGATTTAAAATATGGAACTGGATATATAGATAAAATCAGTGCTCTACTTAAATGATAAAAATAACATTAAAAGAATATTGGAAAGAATTATTTGTTATATTAATAACATTAATTTCCATTTTTCATCCAATAATATCTCCTACAATATTATTTCTTGTATTATTATATTTACAAATAAAGAAATGTTCATTAATTATTAATGCATATACTTTTATTGTATTTTTTAGAACTATAATAGGTTCTTTATTAATTGGTGAATACGGAATAAAGGGATTTGGAGGTTTAGTTTATATCATAGGTATATTTTTATTAATACCCTATTTTATAAAAGATTTTCACACGATAAGAAAAGGTTTATATGTTTTTATTATAATTTGCTTATACTTTCTGATATCTTGCATGTCAAATGGGTATGAGCAAATTCCATTACAAAAATGGACGACCTTTTCACTTGATGGCATTGTATATTATTTATTGTTATGCATCTTATTCTTAAGGCGAAGAGATATTAATTATTATCAAATCGCTATTTATTCAATCGCATGGTCTTTTATATTACTTTATATCGTAGAAAAAACCTCAAATCTCATTCCCCCAATAAATGTATTTGATGTAGGTTTTTATAGGTTTCAAGTACAAGACTTTATGTATGATATGGAATTGGAAAGAGGAGCAATATTTTTACATTATCAAGTTTTTGGATTTTTTGCATTATTAGGTATGACACTTATGATGATGCAAAATCTTGAAAGAAAAAAGCAGAATACATTTGTTGTAATATGTATAATACTTACATTTCTTTTAACACTTTATACAGGTGCAAGACAATTTATAATAATAAATGCTGTTCTAACGTTATTATTTGTTGCATTAGGTCTGAAAAATATAAAAGCAATAGTTTTTACTTCTATTCTTATTTTCATTATTATAGCAACAGGAAGTCTTGGAATCTTTGATTTATTATTTGAAAATGTAAATGAATCAGGTGTTATTGAAGGAAGCGGTAGATTGCCCCTCGTAGAAAAAGCTTATAAGGATATTGAAAACTTCCCAATTTTTGGCATTGGTTTTGGACATTTCAATTTAAAAGGAATATATTGTTTCCCACATAACATATTTTTGGAAATACTTTCTACAACAGGTTTTGTAGGAATGTTTTTCCTTATATTAACATTCATATTCTATAATAAAGATATATGGATTTCAATATTTAAAAACAAATATGGTTATTGGATATATCCATTCATCTTTTTACTATTAAGGGCATGTATTAGTCAACCATTAGAATCAAATGTCATTCTTTTCTCATTTATATTAGCAATACCTTATATTAAATATCAAAAATGAAAACATTTTCTATTATAATTCCGCATAAAAACTCTATAGATTTATTAAATAGAGCCATCAAGTCTATACCTAAAACAGAATCTATTGAAGTTATTGTTGTTGATAATTCTGACAATCCAATAAATAACAATGATATTTTAATTGAAAGAGATATTAATATCTATTATTCTTCTCCAATAAAAGGTGCTGGTGCCGCACGTAATGTTGGTATAGAACATTCTCATGGTGAATATATTGTATTTATGGATGCAGACGATTATTTCTCTACAGATATAAATGATATTTTTGAAAATATTGAAGATGTCGATATCAATTACTTTCGATGTATGTCTGTCTTTTCAGATTCAGGGAAAAAGTCAGATAGAGCAAATCAATATATAAAACTTTTTGATAATTATGAGATTAATCCTTCATATGATAATTCCAATAAAATTCGATTTTACTATACAGTTCCGTGGGGTAAAATATATAAATCAAAGTTAATAAAAGAAAACCATATTTTATTTGATGAAGTACCTGCGTCAAATGATATAATGTTTACAACTAAAGCTTCTACTTGTTCAAAAACATGGAAAATACATCAAAAATTATTATATGTTGTAACAACGTCCGAAAAATCTTTAACACAAATAAGTTCTAGTGAGAATATTCGAAGCAGATATTCCGTTTACATAAGGCATAATAAATATTTAAAACACCATGGATTATCTAAATATTGTATAGACTTAATTATTCCATTAAGAAATCTTTTTAAGGTAAGCCTGTCTGACGGATTATGGGGATTATCACAATTAGTTATTAAAAGAGCTAATTTATTTGATTTTATATATAAATATATAATGTAATTAATTTGTATGTAAGGATACATATTATTAACTGATATAAAATAGAACAGAATGAGCCATATAAGTAATATTATTAAACGTTTTTTAGAAATTAAAGTAGTAAATGGAGATTTAGATGAGGCCAAATCAGGCACAAAGACCCTTATTTATGGCAATGGAGGAGAAATGCCAAAAGGTATTCGTTTAATTTTGAAAATAATATCAATGATTAATGGTCTTATTTGGGATTCTCTAATATTACTATCTAATAGACAACATACAGATAAAAAATATATATTCTCAATCTGTGCCATATTTAAAGACGAGGAATTGTCTTTGAAACAATGGGTTGAATATCATCGAATTATAGGTGTTGATCATTTTTATTTGTATAATAATAATTCTACAGATAATTATAAAGAAGAACTAAAAAAGTATATTGAAGAAGGAATTGTTGATTTAATAGAATGGCCTATGCCACATCCTGCTCAACTTCCGGCTTATATGGATTGTTTTAAAAAATATAAAGATGAAAGTCAATGGATAGCTTTTATTGATTTGGATGAATATATTTGTCCTATATATAAAAATAATATAAAGCTATGGATACAAAAATATAAAAAACATCCATCTGTTTATGTTTATTGGAAAATCTTTGGCGATTCAGGTATTATTGATCATGATGAAAACAAACCTATAATAGAACAATATATAAACTCGTGGGACAGGTTGTCTGATGTAGGAAAGACATTTGTTAATACTGATTATGAATTACCTTTTTTGACCCCGAAATATCTTCATGAAATTCCATGTTACGTAAATATTTTTGGTTTTAGATTCAAAATACCACCGATAAACGAATTTGGAAAATATGTTGCTTATAAAACAAACAGAGTTGGTCTTTTTCGTAAGAAAGAGGATTTTACAATACAAATAAATCATTATGTTACAAAATCTTACGGAGAATTTGTACTAAGAAAGAAGAAGCGTGGACCGGGAACGAATGGAGGTGAAAAAGCTAAAATACTTCGTTCTATGTATGCATATTATTGGCATCAAAGAAGTTGCATATCATGTGATTATACGGCATACAAATATTTGTCAGAATTAAAAATAAAACTTGGTTATGCAAATCATATTAAGGTAGAATAACGTTTAGTAAGAATGTATATGAAAAATATTTCTATAATTATTGCTACATACAATGCGTCAAAAACGTTAAAAACGTGCTTAGATAGTATAGTTCCACAGTTATGTTCTGGAACAGAACTCATAATTGTAGATGGTGGTTCAAAAGATAATACAAACGATATTATAAAGTCTTACGGAGATAAAGTTTCTGTACATATTTCAGAACCAGATAAGGGGATATATGATGCGTGGAACAAAGGTGTTGCGTTAAGTAACGGAGATTGGATAATGTTTATTGGGGCAGATGATATATTATTGCCGAACGCTGTAAGTACATATTTAAATACAATAAAAAATACAGCAAATATAGACAGCTATGATTATATCTGTGCGCATAATGAATATGTTAATGAAGAAGGCAAACTTTTAAAACTTTTAGGTGAAGAACCAAAATGGAGTAAAATGCGTAAAGGAATGGCTGCAGCGCATGTAGCCTCTCTGCACAATAAGCATAATTTATTTGAAACAATTGGAGGATATAATCTAAATTTCAGAATTTGTGCTGATTATGAACTGTTGCTTCGTAAAAAGCAGAATTTAAAATATCTATTTATAGATAATCGCATAGCCAGAATGAAAATCGGTGGCATGAGTTTTTCAACGAAAGCAATTGTCGAGGCATACAATATAAGAAAACTTCATCGTAGTTTGCCTTTTGGCATCAATGAGTCTTATTTTTTGCGTGACTGGTTTGCTTATATGCTGTTTAAGATGAGAAAGAAATAAATGAAACATTTTTTTAGTAAGATAATCACATTAATAAAAGGGCAAGATTATCAAATAGATGATAACATCCCTTTGGGGTATTTAATAAGACTATTCTTAACCAAAGGCACTTATATGCTTTATGGTATGATTAGATTAAAAACTTTAAAGAGAGTTTTCGTTAGCCCTTCATCAAAAATTTTATGTCCATCCAAGATACGTTTTGGCAAGAACTTTAATGTAGGTTACCAGTGTTATATAGACGCTTTATCACGTGATGGACTTGTTTGTGGAGATAACGTGTCAATGGGATTTCATACTCATATAGAGTTAACCGGAAGTTTGAAATTATTAGGTCAAGGTATGAAAATCGGCAACAACGTAGGTTTAGGCAGTCATGGACATTACGGCAGCGGAGCAGGATTTGTAGAAATTGGTAATGATACGATTTTTGGTAATTATGTAAGCCTGCACCCAGAAAATCATAACTATTCAGATAAAGAAATTCCTATACGTTTACAAGGGGTAAACTCAAAAGGTGGCATAAAAATTGGTAACAACTGCTGGATAGGAGCAAAGGTGACAATATTAGACGGGACGGTTATTGGCGATAATTGTATTGTAGCAGCTGGAGCTGTTGTAAATGGAGTCTTTCCGGACAATGTTATAATTGGTGGTATTCCTGCAAAGGTTATTAAACAAAAATGATTATGTATGGTGAAGATAAAAAAATAATTTTATCTATATGTATTCCTTGCTATGGAAGGGTTGATTATGTGAGAAATACATTGAAAAGTATATTCATAGATAATGCAGACGTAGCATTAGACGAATATGAGGTGGTTATTTCAGATAACGATCCAAAACAAGCAATAAAGCAACTTGCCGAAGAATTTAAAGGTTATAGCAACTTAAAATATTATCATACATCATGTGAGGGATTTATGAACTCATATTATGTATTGACATACGGTAATGGGGAATTTTTAAAGTTGCATAATAGTCAGACCTTGTTTAAAAAAGGTGCGCTGAAGGCAATAATAGATGAAATAAAAAAGTACAGAGATTCGCATGCTCTAATATTCTATACGAACGGACTATTGCATAAATTTAAGTCGAAAGAGTATGACACATTTAATGATTTTATGTATCATTTGTCTTACTGGTCATCGTGGAGCAATGGATTTAATATATGGAAAGATGATTTTAAAAAGTTGGGAGACATTAAATTAAACAAGCTGTTTCCACATACATCAATATTTCTTACACAGAATAATGCAAAGAAATATTGTATTAACGATGTGATATTGTTTGATGTACAGAGAATACCGAAGCGAGGCGGACATAATAAATTTGAAGCGTTTACAATAGAATATCCTTCTTTAATAGATGATTGTTATAAAAAAGGAAATATAGATGAACGTACAAAGAAACATATATTAAAAGGGATAATGTGTGAATTTCTGCCGTCATTGATTTTTAATAAATATATTGCCAAAATAGAAACATTTGAATCTACAGGATTTAAAAAGAATATAAAGGTATATTTCCCTTCGTACTCTTATTATCTTGTTCTAATATTGTCGGTTTTTCAGCCTATAAGATTATCCGTCAGAAGGCTGTTAAGCTATATAAAATCATAAATTATTTATTGGATTATGAAGATAGCATTTATAAGCACCCGTGGTATACCTAACAACTACGGAGGCTTTGAACAATTTGCCGAGTATATATCTGTAGGCTTGGCTAAGCTTGGTCATGAAGTGGTGGTTTACTCTCCGCATTTTCATCCGTATAAAGAGGATAATTATAAAGGAGTAAGAATAAAACATATATATAGTCCGGAGACATGGATGGGCAGTTCTGTGGGAAGCTTTTTTTATGACTTTGCATCTCTGAGGGACGCTCTGAAGAAAGAGAAGTTCGACATAATATATGAAGCCGGATATACAAGCATTGTGCCTGCTTATATTTGGTTTAACGTTAAGAACATAAAGTATCCGATATTTACGACTAATATGGACGGTCTGGAATATAAACGCACGAAATTTAATAAATGGGTGAGGAAGTTTATATTCTGGGAAGAACGGACTACGGTTAAGCACAGCCACTATCTGATAGCCGACAATATGGGCATACACGACTATTACAAAGAAAAGTATGGCAAAGAAAGCACTTTCCTTGCATACGGAGCAGACATTCATGACGATTATGACGAAAGTGTGCTTGAAGAATATGGCCTGAAGGCTCATGACTATTATCTGGTGATAGCACGACTGGAGCCGGAGAATAATATCGAAATGGCAATAGAAGGCTATCTGAAGTCGGATGAATGCGGAAAGAAGCCGCTGGTGATAGTGGGAAAGACAAACACGCCTCATGGAAAATATCTTGTGGAACAATATGGCAACAAGAACGGAATACGTTTCCTTGGCGGTATTTATGACTTCAAGAAGATTAATTCGGTGCGCTATTTCTCGTATGCGTATTTCCACGGACATAGCGTAGGAGGAACAAATCCGTCGTTGCTGGAGGCTATGGCTTCAAGCTGCTATATACTTGCACACGACAATATATTCAACAAGGCTGTGCTGAAAGGAAACGCACATTATTATGCAAATTCTGATGACGTGAAGAACCTGCTGAACGATATTGAGAATCTGGGCAAAAATAACAGGGACAAGTTTATTGAGGGAAACCTGACGGAGATAAGAGAAGAGTATTCGTGGGAGAAACTTGTTGACAAGCACGAAAAATATTTTATGAGTCTGCTTGCACAGAAAAGATAAATGAGTAACTTTGTTCCATAAACAATTATTTATGGAATATAAAAAGTTACATAGATTTATTTTGTTTGTGCTTTTATGTGAAGGTAAAAGCAATGTATGGTATCTTGTTTGCCGTTTCGTATTTGGTGAAAAGGCTGCAATAAGACGTTATTTCAAAATTCTTTTTACAGGATGTGATAATGCAACTTTTATGCATTATCTGGATCTGTATAACAACGAAAACAATACAAATCTTTCTATAAAAGTAGGGCTGAACTCAAATAATTTGTTGACAGGAGAGATAGAAGACTGAGATTCATATCGGTAGTTAAACCGTAGTGCTTGCTACGATAATACGCAACGCACATGCAGTAGCTCCATAGCCCATAAGGCTGTTAATACAGTCTTATGCTTACAACATTTATACATAAAGAGGTCATGCCATTATTCCTGACAGGGTAGTGGCATGACCTCTTTTGCGTTGTATAGCTGAGTGTCGAAATGGCACATGTCATTGGTAGTTAGAGTAGTTAAAGTAGTTATCGCTCACCTGGGTGAGCTAGGAGCATATTTAAGTGAAGAACGAAGAGTGAAGAGTGAAAAATCCAATTGCAAACGTAGTGCTTACAAGTAGAAACCACAATACATTTGGATTTTTCGTTTTTCACTTTTCATTCTTCACTTAAACAATCACTATGTTTGCATTTATTTCGTGCAAGTTTAATGGGTTTCTGCATTTGTTTCATGCAATTTTGGCAGAATTCTGCATTTATTTTGTGCAATTCCTGTAAAATACAGTATATTTGTCATGATATAAAATAGGATGGGTATGGAAAGGCTGTATGAATTTTTCTATAGAAAACTGAAAAATACTCCGGTGGAGTTTTTCAGATATAAATATAACCAGATAAAATGGGAAAGTAGAGCTTTCGGACTTGTCGGCCCACGAGGCGTAGGCAAGTCTACTATGCTGCTGCAATATATCAAACAGAATTTGGACACAAAAGATACGCTGTATGTATCGGCTGACAATCTTTATTTTGCAGAACACAAACTTGTTGACCTGGCTGACCGTTTTGTAAAGATGGGAGGCAAACACCTGTTTATCGACGAGATTCACAAATATGAAGGATGGTCGAGAGAGCTGAAACAGATTTATGACAGTTATGACGACTTGCAGATTGTGATCTCCGGCTCTTCGATACTTGACATTTATAAGGGCATGGCAGATCTTAGCAGACGTATGCCTATTTATGAGATGCAGGGGTTGTCGTTCAGAGAATATTTGCGCCTATTTCATAGTATAGACGTACCAGTTTACAGTCTGAAAGACATACTTACGCACAAAGCAGTGATTAGTGGTGTAGAACATCCCCTTCCACTTTTTCATGATTATCTTAAAAGAGGCTATTATCCGTTCGGACGCGACGCTGAATTTGAAATTGAGCTGATGCAGGTGATAAACCAGACGATGGAAATAGACATACCAATGCACATAAAGACCAACATATCTGTGGGCAGAAAACTGAAGAGTCTGATAATGGTTGTATCTAAAAGTGTTCCTTTTAAGCCTGTGATGCAGAAACTGGCTGATGTTACGGGTATCAGCAGAAATGACATTCCTGACTATCTGATATACATGGAACGTGCCGGAATGATAAGTCAGCTGCGTAATGCAACCGGAGGACTGAGAGGCCTAGGCAAAGTGGAGAAACTGTATCTTGACAACACGAACCTGATTTATACCCTTGCACCGGAACGTGCTGATATAGGAAACGTAAGAGAGACGTTCTTTATGAACCAGACAAGGGTATGTAACGACGTGAGAAGTTCTGACATCTCAGATTTTGAGATAGACGGCAAGGTGTTTGAAATTGGAGGACGGAAAAAAGGACAAAAACAGATAGAAAGTGCAGACGACGGCTACATCGTGAAAGACGATATTGAAAGCGGATACGCAAACGTGATACCTCTCTGGGCTTTCGGACTTAACTACTAATGGTAATTCACAATTAGCTTGCGCTGAACTGCGTTAGGTTGGCGATTAGGTCGCGCTATGAACGATAGCCACAAGACTAGTGGATTGTTTCCCTAGTGGCGCAATGTAGGGACGTACCCTAGGTGCGTCCACCTTTCATTTAGCATTTTGTCATGTCGTAAATCGTTGAAATACAGGATTTTATCAGTTGGACGCACCTGGGGTACGTCCCTACAATCAACCCTGAGTAATGCTGTTTAATTTTTACTTGTGCTTACAGCCTGCTCTTCACTTAAATAAGCACTACGTTTGCAATTGACTTTAACTCCTACAAAAAATCCACAATGCACATGAATTTTTACTTTTTAATTTTTCATTTTCGTGCGAAACAATTCGCACGAACTGCGGCTCGGAAAAGTCAAAAATAAAAACTGCGTTTTTTATTTGTCTTTTCACTCGCCTTTTTTAAAAGAAGATAAGCTGCATCTCAGCATAACGTTCAAGCACGCTTGACGATTCTGCCTTCGATTTGCATTATCTTTCACTATCTTTGAATAAGATAGGATGCGGCTCGGAAAAGTCAAAAATAAAAACTACGTTTTTTATTTGCCTTTTCACTCACCTTGTTCTATCTTTGAATAAGATAGGATGCGGCTCGGCAATAAAAATAAAAAAATTATGTTTTTCATTTTGTATTGCTCTCGCCTTTCACTATCTTTGAATAAGATAGGAGGCGGTTCGGAAAAGTCAAAAATAAAAACTACGTTTTTTATTTGCCTTTTCACTCACCTTTCACTATCTTTGCAGAAAAATACTGTGATGCAGAATACGGAAATTTTAAGTATTAAGAATTTCGGTCCTATAAATAATGCTGTCGTAAGAATTAGTAAGATTACTGTCATGATTGGCGAACAGGGCGCCGGAAAGAGTTGCGTGGCTAAGCTCTATTCTCTTTTTTCATGGCTTGAAAAAGCGCTGATGAGACATGTTCTTACTGAACGCTACGTTACGCAGTATTCGAGATTCAGAAAGACGTATGCTGCATATAATGGTATTAACGGATACTTTAGGTCTGATACGGAGTTGAGGTTCGACGGCTTCCACTATTCGTTTGTTTATGAGAATGAAAAATTATCTATAATAGAAAATAATCAAGATGGCAATTTGTTTAATATTGCCAAAGTGATGTATGTGCCGGCTGAACGTAACGTGTTGGGAAGTGTTGAGCATCCAACAAGATTGCGTGAACTGAGCGATCCGATGATGACATTTCTTGATGAATATGATAAAGCCAAAAACGATATAAAAAGCGGATATAAAATGCCATTCGGCGAGGTGGATTTTGAGTATGACAAACTGAACGACATACCTAAACTTAAACATAAGAACTATGAAATAAAACTGTCGGAAGCGTCAAGCGGATTTCAGTCAGCACTGCCTTTACTGCTTGTATCAGAAAATCTGTCGAACATTGTACGCGACAATTCGGCAAAGGCTGAACTGTCGGACAAGGAACGCAAGGCGTTGCAAAAAGAGGTGAATCTGATATTAAGCGACAACACGCTGAGCGATGACGTGAAAATGGCGTCATTGAGAATGGTGTCGTCAAAGTATAGATATTCCCGCTTTGTAAACGTTGTAGAAGAGATGGAACTTAATCTGTTTCCAGACTCTCAAAAAAATGTGCTGTACGAACTGGTGGCTGATGCATATAAACTGAATGAAAACAGACTGGTGATGACAACACACAGTCCTTATGTGATAAACTATCTTACGTTGTCTGTTAAAGCTAAGCAACTGGCAAAACGTGCGGAAGGATTGGAAGATATACTGAAACGTATCTATGATGTTGTACCAATGTCAGGAATGATTAATGCTGACGACCTGATTATATATGAATTGCATGACGGCACCGTTGAGCAACTGAAAGATTATGAGGGGCTGCCTTCTGACGACAATTATCTTAACATCAAACTGAGAGATACTAATAGCGTTTTTGACGACTTATTGGAGATTGAGGAGGACTTGGACAGCTATGATGAAAGAAAGAGTGATTGATTTCTTTAAGGATGAAATGCCTGTTGGAGATGCTTTATTCGGAATATGTGATGATGAGGATGAAGCTGCAAAGACTCCGGCTTATGTGGATGCCGACGCAAAACATAAAGAAGAATGGACAGCCGTAGTAACTAACAGGTCTGGAAAGATAATCTCGTTTATAGCCGTAGACAACAAGATAGAGATAAGGCGTGAAAACGGACAAATGGAGAACCGCTGCGATGCCATGCTGCACAATGATGAATATATTATATTCATAGAACTGAAGGATCAGAACAAGGACTGGATTAAACATGCCGTAGAAGATCAGTTGGCAACAACCATCAATGTATTTAAACAGTGGCATGACATTTCTTTATTCAAGCATAAACTGGCTTATGCCTGCAACAAACGTCACAGGAGATTTGCATTCAGTAATAAAGAAGATATGCAACGTTTCCGCAATCAGCATGGCGTAAGACTGAATATAGGATGTGATATAATGATAAAATAACTATCGTTTTAGGCGGATTATAATTCATACTTTGTTAATTGTGTTTTGTTCCTATTGTGCTTATTTAAGTGAATGGCAGTTTATTGCCATAGCAAGGCATTTGGATTGACTAACGTCGAACTTTGTTTTTTCACTGTTCACTCTTAACTTTTCATTTCCATCAGGCGCTGTTTAATTTTTACTTTTTAATTTTTCATTTTCGTGCGAAACAATTCGCACGAACTGCGGTTCGGCAATAAAAAAGAAAAAAAGTGTTTTTTCATTTTGTATTGCTCTCACCTTTCACTATCTTTGAATAAGATAGGAGGCGGCTCGGCAATAAAAAAGAAAAAAAGTGTTTTTTCATTTTGTATTGCTCTCACCTTTCACTATCTTTGCATTTATATATTATGTAATGATAGAAAACGTTTATGGAATTATCAATAAGTAATTTCGGCCCGATAAAAGAGGCAAATATAAATTTTGGCGACCTTACATTTCTTATAGGTCCGCAAGCAAGCGGAAAGAGTTTGTCTTTGGAACTGCTTAAGCTTATCATAGATAAATCTCATATCGTTTCAACCCTTCGAAATTATAATTTCATTTTGAGTAAAACGGATGCAAAGAATATCTTAGACTGGTATTTTGGCGAAGGATTATCAGGATTATTTAGGGAAGATACGAAGATAGTTTTAGATAATGAGGCGTTTTCTCCGCAAGATTTACTTAATGTAATATCTAAGCAAAAGGCTTCCGGACAGAGAAAAGAGTCTGTATTTTATGTTCCGGCACAAAGAATATTGAGCATATCGGAAGGACGTCCCAGAAATTTTATGGAATATGATACGTCTACTCCTTATGTGTTGAGATGGTTTAGCGAAACGTTACGCGTATTTATGCAGGGGGGAATGGGTAATCCTGACACAATATTTCCAATTAAAAGCCGACTGAAGGGAGCTGTAAAGAGATCGATAAACGATAATATTTTTCATGGAGGTAAGGTCGTTTTTGATAAAACAGGGGTGCAACGGAACATGAAAATGGAAGTGGCCGGTATGAAAATTCCTTTTATGGCATGGAGTGCCGGACAAAAAGAATTTATGCCGTTACTATTGGCAATATATTGTTTGTCAGGTCCTCCTACACAGGTCATTGATAAAAATGATTACAAATTGGCTATTATTGAGGAACCAGAAATGGGGCTTCATCCACGAGCAATACAGTCGGTGTTGTTGGAGATATTCGAACTGATTCAGAATGGCAAGAGAGTGGTTGTGTCAACTCATTCAACAACATTCCTTGAATTTGTTTGGGCGTTTAACAACTTGGTTGATTTGTCTGAAGAAGAATTCAAGATTGCCATGTGTGAGATGTTTGGTATAAGCAGAAATTCAAATGCCGCAGGTTTGTTTGATAACTTGAAGGAGAAGACAATAAAAACGTTTTACTCGACAAAGTCGTATACAAAAGAGGGCGTAACATTCTCGGATATATCAACGTTAGATGCCTTTAATGAGGATACGGATATATCTGAATGGGGAGGACTATCTACATTTTCAAGCAGGACATCTGAAATAGTCAGCCGCTATGCAGAACAATAAGAAGAACAGCGGTATGACTAAATTTGAAAGTGCAGTGAGAAATACGCCTGATATTGCTGCCGGATACAAAAAGGGTATTCAAGCTTTTGGCGCAAATTCATCATGCGTGCAGGTGGATGATACAAGAAAACTGGAGGGAAGTGTAGACATTGATAAATGTACAAGAGATATTTATCCTGACAAGTCGCGCTGGGACTATGCTTTAGGTTATGACGAAAAAGCATACTTCATTGAGGTGCATCCGGCAAGCACAAGCGATGTGGCAACGATGATTGCGAAGTCAAAATGGCTGAAGGAATGGCTGAAAGAGAAGGCTAAAGATTTGGAGGTATTAAAGGCTAATGATAATTATTATTGGCTGGCAACAGGCAAAATAAAGATTTTGCCTAAATCAAGACAATATAGAATGCTTATGGAAAATAAGATTTTATTGCGTAGTAAATTTAAACTTCCGCTTGAATAGACTAAATATTTGTAATCGATATAATAGTGCACTAACAATAAAACGACTAAACCATGCTTTATCCATTATTATTTAGAAACAACTTCTTTTCGAAAATATGGGGCGGAAGCCTGCTGAAGAAACTTAAGGGCATAGAAGACAATGACCCTACGCCTATAGGCGAGAGCTGGGAGATAAGTGCCGTGCCGGGCAAGGAGTCGGTAGTGGGCAACGGCTCGCTGCAGGGACGCAAGCTTAACGAACTGGTGACGGAATATAAGGAAGAGCTGATAGGACGCACGGTGTATGACATGTACGGCGAGACGTTTCCGCTGCTGATAAAGTTTATCGACGCTGCGAAGGACTTGTCGATACAGGTGCATCCCAACGACGAGATGGCAAAGAAATATCACGACTCGTTCGGCAAGACGGAGATGTGGTATATTATGGACACAAAGCCGGGAGCTAAACTCTACAGCGGCTTTAAGAGTCTGATATCGAAATATGAATACGGCAAGCGCATAGAGGACGGCAGCATCTGTGACGTGCTGGCATCGCACGACGTGAAGGAGGGCGACGTGTTCTACATACCGTCAGGACGCATCCATGCGATATGCAGCGGTACGCTGCTGGCTGAGGTGCAGCAGAGCTCTGACCTGACATACCGCATATTCGACTATAATCGTCCGGGACTTGACGGCAAGCCAAGGGCACTGCATACGGCGCTGGCATCGGAGGCGCTGGACTATAAGGTGGAGGACGACTACCGCACGCACTACACGCGCAAGATGAACTATCCGGTGCTGCTGGCGGAGAACAGATTCTTTACTGTGAAGCTGCTGGAGGTTAACCGTGCCTTCCACAGAAAACTGTATAAGTATGACAGCTTCGTGGTGTATATGTGTCTTGAGGGCAGCAGCGACATCGTGATAAGGTCGTGGAAGGGCGAGGAACCAGAGATAAAGCAGGTGCATCTGACAAAGGGCATGAGCTGTCTCGTGCCAGCCTGCGTGGCTGACATGGACGTGGTGCCGAACAACGAAGATCGCGTGTCGAAGCTGCTCGAGGTGTATATTGATAATAAGAACTACTAGTTTAAGTGAAGAGTGAAGAGGGAAGAGTGAAGAGCAGGCGCGGAGCGCAATTAAAGAGCGAAAGCCCCACCAAACCTCCCCCGTGGGGAGGCTTTTGTTTCTCGGTAGTTAAAGGAGTTAAAGTAGTTAAAGGAGTTATAGTCAAATGCTTTGTAGATTATTATCATGACTTCATTGTTCCGGCTGATTTGCAATTGTCGTGCAAGTGAGAGCAGAAGCAAATCTCATTTGGTTATGCCGAGCGCAGCCGACAATCAATAGAATTAATCTGCCGGAATTAAATATAAGGATTTATTTAATCCGCTAAAAAATACCGCTGTCTTACGAAGTGAGTAATGAAAAATCTAATGCTAAGTTTGCATTAAAAGTATGAGGTGATGCTAAATAGGAAGTAATCGGATTAAATAAATCCTTATATTTAATTCCGGCGGAGCACAGATCCGCCGGCACATTAGCCTTGTTGGTTCTTGTTGCACGCACTACGTTAGCATTTGGATTCCTAATGACATGGTATTGTGCCGGCTGATTAGTGCTATTGTTTTTGGGAGTTAAAGTAGTTAGAGAAGTTATCGCTCACTAAGGTGAGCTAGGAGCATATTTAAGTTAAGAACTAAGAGTGAAGAGTGAAAAATCCAATTGCAAACGTAATGCTTACAAGTAGAAACCACAATACATTTGGATTTTTCGTTTTTCACTTTTAACTTTTCACTTTCGTAAGACGCACTACGTTGCTGTTGTGCCGGCGGATCTGCGCTCCGCCGGAATTGAGTATAAGGATTTATTTAATCCGCTAAAAATACCCTTATGACATGGATGGTATGATGAACGGGGACGGGATGCAAATTGTTATGTTATTATATGATGTTGACGGCTTTTCGGATGAAGAGCCGTTTATTTTTGTGTGATTATGGGGTGAGGAATGAGAAATGTGTCAGATGTGAGGGCGTGATGACGGGACATGATGTGCTGAAAAATGACTAAAAATGTGAGGACTGATGGTGTCTGGCGGCATAAATGTATGATGAAAGACGAAATGGCGTATTGTAAGTAATCGTGGCTGTAAACTGCAATGTTTAAAGCTGTTTCTGTGAATGAACGGGGATAGTGTTTTGATATCGCCGTCTTTTGTTTTAAATTGATATTTTAAGACGACGTGAGGCGGCGGCCGGCCTTAAAATTTAATGAAATAATCTTTGTATTTTTAACCCATATTTTTTGCGACTTTTATTCTAAAATCCTATCTTTGTAAAGGCAGAGAGAAGGTTTGCGGCATGTTGTGGCGTCTTTGAGGCGACGGCCGGCAGCAACATTCTGCCATGCATCTAATAAGAAAAACATAAAGAAACTATACAATATTTTAATAATACTATGGCAAAGATAAAACAGATTGTGGAGTGCGTGCCCAACTTCAGCGAAGGACGCGACAAGAATGTTATAAAACAGATTACCGATGTGATTGAGGAAGCCGGCGGCGTAAAACTGCTCGATGTTGACCCAGGTGAGGCTACTAACCGCACGGTGGTTACTTTTGTTGGTGAGCCCGAGGCTGTTGTCGAGGCTGCTTTCAAGGCTGTTAAGAAGGCCGGTGAACTTATAGACATGCGCAAGCATCACGGTGCTCATCCGCGTATGGGCGCTACAGACGTGCTGCCGCTGGTGCCGGTAAGCGGAATAACTCTTGAAGAGTGTGCCGAGCTGGCAAGAAAACTGGCAAAGCGCATTGCCGACGAGCTGCAGATACCATGCTACTGCTATGAAGAGGCCGCTCTGAAACCTGAAAGACGCAATCTGGCCGTGTGCAGAGCCGGTGAGTATGAGGCGCTGCCGGAGAAGATGGGCGACGCCGACAAGGCTCCTGACTTCGGTGCAAGACCCTTTGACGAGGGTGTGGCACGCACGGGATGTACGGCTGTAGGAGCACGCGACTTCCTGATTGCCGTAAACTTTAACCTTAACACCACATCTACACGCAGGGCAAACGCAGTGGCCTTTGACGTGAGAGAGAAGGGAAGACCGGTGCGCGAAGGCAACCCGATAACAGGCAAGGTGAAGAAAGACGCAGACGGAAAGACCATAATGCAGCCCGGTACGCTGAAGTCGACAAAGGCCATAGGATGGTTTATCGAGGAATACGGCATCGCACAGGTGTCTATGAACATAACTAACATCAACGTTACGCCGCTGCACGTGGCATTCGACGAGGTGTGCCGCTGCGCTCAGAACAGAGGACTGAGAGTTACGGGAACAGAGATCGTAGGTCTTGTGCCAAAACGCTCTATTGTAGACGCCGGCAAGTATTTCCTTGAGAAACAGCACAGATCGACAGGTATTCCTGAAGAAGACATAATGAACATAGCCGTGAAGTCGATGGGACTCGACGACCTGCGTCCGTTTGTACCCGAGGAGAAGGTTGTGGAGATGCTGCTCGAGGCCGACCAGAAGAAGGCAAAGAGACTGACGGCGCTGACAGTGAAGGGATTTGCTGACGAGACTGCAAGAGAATCTCCTGCACCCGGCGGCGGATCAGTGGCTGCATACATGGGAGCACTGGGCGCTGCACTGGCAACGATGGTGGCTAACCTGTCGGCACACAAACCCGGATGGGACGACCGCTGGAACGAGTTCAGCCAGTGGGCAGACAAGGGCATGGTGCTCGAGACAGAGCTTCTGCGCCTCGTTGACGACGACACAGAGGCCTTTAACCGCATAATGGCAGCCTTCGGAATGCCGAAAGGAACAGACGAAGAGAAGCAGTTGCGCTCAGAGGCCATACAGAAGGCAACACTGTTTGCTGCACAGGTGCCGCTGGAGACAATGAAGACATCGGCACAGGTGTTCGAACTGTGCAGGGCGATGGTAGAGACCGGCAACCCGAACAGCGTATCTGACGCAGGCGTTGGCGCACTGGCAGCAAGAGCTGCCGTGATGGGCGCCGGACTGAACGTCAAGATAAACGCTTCGTCGCTGAAAGACCAGGATGCAGCCAAGGCTCTGATAGGTGAGGCTGAGGCGCTGATGGCTGAGGCTACAAAGCAGGAGGCTGAGATAATGCAGATGGTTGAGCGAGTAATCAGCGGAAACTGATTGAGGCAAGACCGGGAGAAACATAACGAATAAACAACAGAAAAATCCTAAATATTATGACAAACGAGGAATTTAAGGCGGCGATACGTGCCGGCATACCAGACGTGCTGCCGGAGCCGCGTGAGTATGACAAAGAAGTGAACCATGCGCCAAAGCGTAAGGAGATACTTACAGAAGACGAAAAGAAGCTTGCACTGCGCAATGCCCTGAGATATTTCCCTAAGAAATTCCACAAGACACTTGCACCGGAGTTTGCTGCCGAGCTGCGCGACTACGGACGCATATATATGTACAGATTCAGACCTACATACGACATGTATGCACGCAGCATTGACGAGTATCCGCACAAGTCGGAACAGGCTGCTGCCATCATGCTCATGATACAGAACAACCTGAACCCGGCAGTGGCTCAGCATCCTCATGAGCTTATCGTATACGGAGGCAACGGTGCCGCATTCCAGAACTGGGCACAGTATCTGCTGACTATGAAGTATCTGAGTGAGATGACAGACGAGCAGACGCTCGTGATGTATTCAGGCCATCCGCTGGGACTCTTCCCGTCGCACAAGAATGCTCCGAGAGTGGTTGTTACAAACGGTATGGTGATACCTAACTACTCAAAACCCGACGACTGGGAGCGCATGAACGCACTGGGCGTCAGCCAGTATGGACAGATGACAGCCGGATCGTATATGTATATCGGTCCGCAGGGCATCGTTCACGGCACAACGATAACCGTGCTCAACGCTGCACGCATGCAGATGAAGAAAGAACCGGGCCGCAAGGACATACACGGCATGCTGTTCGTGTCGTCAGGTCTTGGCGGTATGTCAGGTGCACAGCCTAAGGCAGGAAACATTGCCGGAGTGGTCAGCGTTGTTGCCGAGATTAACCCCAAGGCTGCACAGAAACGCTATGACCAGGGCTGGGTGGACGAACTGCACTCTGACCTGAACGAACTGATACCGGCGATAAGAAAGGCCGTAGAGGAGCGCAAGACTGTGTCTATGGCATACGTGGGCAACGTGGTTGACCTGTGGGAGCGCCTGGCAGAAGAAAACATAAAGGTAGACCTTGGCAGCGACCAGACATCTCTGCACAACCCGTGGGCAGGAGGATATTATCCTGTTGACATGACATTTGAGGAGTCGAAGCAGATGATGGCAGAGAATCCCGAACTGTTCCGTGAGCGTGTGCAGGCGTCTCTGCGCAGGCAGGTTGCTGCAATCAACAAGCTGACAGAGCGCGGCATGTACTTCTTCGACTACGGAAACGCATTCCTGCTGCAGTCAGAGCGTGCTGGAGCCGACATCATGGCTGCCGACGGCAAGTTCAGATATCCTTCATACGTTCAGGACATCATGGGTCCGATGTTCTTCGACTACGGCTTCGGTCCGTTCAGATGGGTATGTACATCAGGCAAGCCCGAAGACCTGGCTGTAACCGACCGTCTGGCTGTAGAGGTGCTCGAGGAGATATGCAAGACAGCACCGGAGGAGATACAGCACCAGATGGAAGACAACATCCACTGGATAAAGGAGGCCGGCCGCAACCATCTCGTAGTAGGTTCACAGGCACGTATATTGTATGCCGACGCCGAAGGCCGCGCAAAGATAGCTCTGGCATTCAACGAGGCAATAAAGAAGGGCGAGATAACACGTCCGGTAGTGCTTGGCCGCGACCATCACGACGTATCAGGAACAGACTCTCCGTTCCGTGAGACAAGTAACATATACGACGGTTCGCAGTTCTGTGCCGACATGGCTGTTCAGAACGTTATAGGCGACTCGTTCAGAGGTGCCACATGGGTATCTATCCACAATGGTGGCGGAGTTGGCTGGGGAGAAGTTATCAACGGCGGCTTCGGCATGATGATAGACGGAGGCGAAGACAGCGCACGCCACATACGCGAAATGCTGTTCTGGGACGTAAACAACGGTATTGCACGCCGCAGCTGGGCACGCAACGAAGGCTCTATACACAGCATTGAGCGCGAAATGGAACGCACCCCGAACCTGAAGGTTACGATGCCTAACTTCGTGGATGATGAGATAATAGATAACGCAGTGAAGTAAATTCAGTAGTTAAAGTAGTTAGAAGGAGTTAAAGTAGTTAAAGTCAAATGCCTTGAAGTAATTAAGTAAATAATTAAGGACTAAGAAACAATGTCCTGATTATGAAACAAGATTAGGCGTTAGTCAATTATGAATTATAATTTATAATTGTGTGTCCACAAGACATATGACTTTAACTCCTTTAACTACTCTAACTTCTTTAACTCCTAAACACACACATAACTTTAAATTTAAATACACAATGATTCACCAAATATCAGCAGAACATCTCACGATTGAACGTATCGGTGAGATAATAGAAAAAGGTTATAAACTCGAACTTAGTGAAGACGCACGCAAGCGCATTGTACGCTGCCGTGAATATCTCGACAAGAAGATAGAAGAAACAGAGAAGCCTATCTATGGCGTAACAACAGGATTCGGCTCTCTCTGCAACGTGTCTATCGGCAACGACCAGCTTTCGCAGTTGCAGATAAACCTGATGATGTCGCATGCATGCGGCACAGGCGACCGCGTGCCTAACGATATAGTAAAGATAATGCTGCTGCTGAAGATACAGTCGCTGAGCTATGGATACTCAGGCTGCAAGCTTGATACCGTAGAGAGACTTGTTGACTTCTTCAACAACGATGTTTATCCTATTGTCTACATGCAAGGCTCACTTGGCGCATCCGGCGACCTTGTGCCTCTGGCACACCTCTGTCTGCCGCTCGTAGGACTCGGTGACGTAGAGTATAAGGGTAAGGTGATGACAGGAGCCGAGATGCTGAAGGAGAACGGATGGGAGCCGATACAGCTCGGATCGAAAGAAGGTCTGGCTCTGCTCAACGGAACACAGAACATGAGTTCGTTTGCCGTATGGGCATTGCTGCAGGGCGAACGCCTGAGCAAATGGGCTGACAAGATTGCTGCCATGTCGCTCGACGCATATTATGGACTGGTGTCTCCTTTCACAGACGCCGTACATCAGGTAAGACCTCACAAGGGTCAGATAGAGACAGCCGCAAACATGAGGCAACTGCTTGAGGGCAGCGAGATAATAGAGAAGCCCAAATCGTATGTTCAGGACCCGTATTCGTTCCGCTGCATTCCGCAGGTTCATGGCGCAGCCAAGGACTCAATGGCATACGTTAAGTCAGTGATCGACACTGAAATCAACTCGGCAACAGACAACCCGACTGTATGTCCAGACGAAGACCTGATAATCTCTGCCGGAAACTTCCACGGAGAGCCTATCGCACTGCCAATGGATTTCCTTGCAATGGCACTGAGCGAACTGGCTAATATATCAGAAAGACGAATCTACAAGCTCGTGTCGGGCACAAGAGACCTGCCAAGCTTCCTCGTTGCAACTCCAGGCGTAAACAGCGGATTTATGATTACACAATACACAGCTGCGTCAATAGTAAGCCTTAATAAGAATCTGTGCTCGCCTGCATCAGTAGACAGCATACCTTCGAGCCAGGGTCAGGAAGACCATGTCAGCATGGGTGCCAACGCTGCAATAAAGCTCTATAAGGTGGTGCTCAACACGGAGCGTGTGCTGGCAATAGAGCTGTTTAATGCAGCTCAGGCTCTTGAGTTCAGACGTCCGCTGAAGTCGTCGCCTGTAATCGAGAAGCTGCATGATGAATACCGCAAGGTAGTGCCGTTCATCGTGAACGACGAAGTGATGTATCCTCACATAAAGAACTCTATTGACTTCCTGAGAGAGCATGCCGAATAAGCATGACGCTAAGGAAAACGTAAAATAATCAAGCCGATGAGACTGCTTGTAAAGAATATAAAGACATTGGCCGGAATAGACCGGCACGGCAAGCTGAGGCTGCAGGGCAGCGAGATGCAGACGCTGGAGCAGATAAACGACGCCTATCTGACTGCCGAAGACGGACTGATAACCGGATTCGGCACGATGGACAGTCTGACGGATGCTGAAGCTGCTGCAGACACCGTTGTCGACGCCGAAGGCGGAACGCTGATGCCGTCATGGTGCGACCCGCATACCCACATAGTGTATGCGGGAAGCCGCGAGGGCGAGTTTGTCGACAAGATAAGAGGCCTGAGCTATGCTGAGATAGCCAAACGCGGCGGAGGCATACTCAACTCTGCCGACCTGCTGCACACCATGACAGAGGACCAGCTCTATGAGCAGGCCATGAGGCGTGTGCGCGAGGTGATAATGAAGGGTACGGGCTGCGTTGAGATAAAGAGCGGCTACGGCCTTAACACCGAAGACGAGCTGAAGATGCTGCGCGTGATAAAGCGCATAAAGGAGACGGCACCTATAAAGGTGGTGTCTACCTTCCTTGGTGCGCATGCAGTAGGACGCCAGTACACCCAGGACGAATATGTACGTCTTGTTGTAGAGGAGATGATACCAGAGGTAGGGCGCGAGCATCTTGCCGACTATGTAGACGTGTTCTGCGACGAAGGCTTCTTTACCCCAGAAGAGACCGACCGCATACTTGAGGCCGGAGCAAAATGGGGAATGCTGCCCAAGATACATGCCGACGAACTGGCATCGTCGGGCGGTGTAGAGATAGGCGTAAAGCGCAATGCCTTGTCTGTAGACCATCTGGAGAGCATGACCGAAGAGGAGATAGAGCTGCTGCGCGGCAGCGGCACTATGCCTACGGTGCTACCCGGCACGTCGTTCTTCCTTAATCTGCCTTATGCACTGGCACGTAAGATGGTTGACGCCGGACTTGGCGTTGCCGTTGCCAGCGACTATAATCCCGGATCAACTCCATCGGGCGACATGAAGTTTATTGTGTCTTTGGCATGCATCAAGCTGAGACTGCTGCCTGCAGAGGCCATCAATGCCGCCACGATAAACTCGGCTTATGCTATGGGGCTCAGCCGCGACTACGGTTCGATAGCCGTGGGCAAAGTGGCTAACTTCTTTATAACAGAGCCGATACCTTCGATTGACTACATCCCTTATGCCTACACGTCGCCTGTGATACGCCGCGTGTTTGCCCGAGGGCAGGAAATAGGCTTCTGACCACAGGCCGGCAAACAGCCTGCGGAAAGTATTAGATGTTAGTAATAAATATAGCTTTTGCGCAATTGCGGCATAAGGTGTTATGCCGCATTGCGCACTTTTTGTCTTATATGCAGCCATTGTTCGTGGCTGCTTTTATTTTGTCTAATATTTAGCTTGTGCCGTTTCTGTTGTGTCGCCATATTGCATTTTGTAATGCGCGTGAGCAGAATGTGTCCCGATTATGTTAAGTAGAGTGTGCAAAATGCAAGCATACAAGTGTGTATATTTTAAAAATATTACTATGTTTTTAACAAAAATATTTTTATCTGTCAGGTTTTTTATTGTAATTTTGCGCCCTGAAAATCAAATGTAACTAGATTATTGGTGTCCTTCAAACCATTCCTGCATATCTTGACTTATTGTAACAATAGGACAACTGTGCCATGTCTGGTAAGAACGGGCATGTTAATTGCCTTAATACTTGCGTAAAGGAGGCTCATGGATGTTTGCAGGACAACGGTATAACTAGATTTATAATATGTAGCATGCCTTTTAGATAAAGAGCATCAAGGTGTTTAGTTAAAGGTGAAAGATTAATTCTGATGAAATCGCTTAAACTGTTATTATTGCTGAGTATGTTGCCTCTTGCCGCGGCATTTGCCGGAGGCGACACGCTGAGATATAAGCTGGAGACGTCTGCCAATGTGTCTACGGGCGACTATGCCCCTATGTGGTTTACGGCCAACCGCTATGGCCTGTCTGGTGTAGAGCCGTGCAGCGGATATCTCAGAGCGGGTGTAGACTATGCCGGAAAGTTTGGTGCCGACTGGCGTCTGGAGGCAGGACTCGACCTGGCCGGAGCCGTTAATCAGACTTCAGACTTTGTTGTTCAGCAGGCTTTTGTCGATGTGTCATGGCGCAATATAACGCTGAGCATAGGCAGCAAGGAGCGCGAAGCCTTTCCGCTGGACAAGAACATGAGGCTAAGCAGCGGCATGATGGTTGAAGGTCCAGGGGCACGTCCTGTGCCGCAGGTGCGTCTTGAGGTGAAGGAATATCAGAATCTGCCTTACACCAAAGGATGGGTGGCTGCCAAGTTTCATTTCGGCTACGGATGGCTGACAGACGGCGACTGGCGGTCGGATTTTGTTAAGCCAGGCGAGACGTTCACCAGAGGCGTGATATATCACAGCAAGTCGGCCATGCTCAGAGTGGGAAATCCAAAGAAGATACCAGTTACGATGGAAATCGGAATGATCGAAGCGGCGCAGTTTGGCGGAAGCAAGTGGCGCAAGAATGACGACGGAACCACAACGTGTGTGGCAAAGATGCCCGGCGGGATAAAAGAATATCTGAAGGCCATCATACCTATACAGGAGAGCACGCTGCAGAACGTGGAGGGCAACCATGTGGGAAGCTGGAACTTTGCGCTCAACTATACGGCGCCGACATGGAAGCTGAGATGCTATTACGAGCATTATTTTGACGACCACTCGCAGCTAACGTGGCAGTATGGACGCTGGAAAGACGGACATATAGGCGTGGAACTAACGTTGCCGGAGAATCCCTTTGTGTCCACTCTGCTGTGGGAAGGGTTGTGCACAACCGATCAGACCGGACCGCTGCTTTATGACGGTGTTGGCGGTTCGTTTCATGAGATACAGATGAGCGGCGGCGACAACTACTATAACCACGACTACAACTGGCAGCACTGGGGTATGGGAATGGGCCATCCGTTTCTGCCCGGACCAATATATAATGCCGACGGAACCAATATGTTCAGGAGCAACCGCGTAAAGGCCCATCATATAGGCATTGGCGGCAATCCGTCTGACGAGTGGTCGTATCGCCTGCTGCTGTCGTACATACGCCACTGGGGAACATACAAAGTGCCGCTCGACCGCATGATGCGTCAGGGAAGCACGCTGGCAGAAGTGGCATACAGTCCGCGTAAGGCTGCGGGATGGAACTTCAGACTGGCCTGCGGATACGACAAGGGCAGCTATATAGGCGACAGCATGGGCTGCATGATAACAATAACCAAAACAGGAGTTTTATGGTCAAGATAATAGGATGGATCGTTGCTGCCGTCATGGCTCTGGCTATGGCGGGCTGCGACTTTAAGGAGCCTGTAAACAGTGATATAGAAGGATTCTGGAAACTGGAACGCTTTGAGACGAGGGCCGACGGACGCATGCACGAGTGTACGCGCCTTTATTACAGCATAACGAGATACGTGGTTGAGGTGTCCGAGAAGCAGGGTCCCAACGGTTACGGCACATACATAGGCCGCTTCGGCTATGAGGACGGAGAGACAAAGGTGGTGATGAAAGACTTTAAGCAGAGGGCTGCTACGAGCGACAACGGCGTTGATGCTACCGTGGAAGACCTGCTGCCGTTCGGAATCAATTCTATTGAGACAACCTTTGATGTGGTGGTTGCCGACGGCGACAATCTTGTATTGCGCTCTGACTATGCCACGCTGCAGCTCACGCGCTTCTGATTTGTCCTAAAAAAAGACGTCATGGTTCAGCAGCATTGTTGATTTATATCTGATGCGTTGTTGTCAGTATTCCCCTTTATGTCAGCCTTTTTATGGCATTATTTAGTGTATAGCGGCCCATGTCCGTCTTTCCGTTTACCGTATTTATTGTTGCCGCTGAAGATTGCCGTGCGATGTAAATACGCGCTTTTGCTTTCAAATAAATTTAAATACGGCCGTATGCCGCAGCATTGTGTCATTGACAGACGTATATGCCGGTTCAAAATGACACCACGCGATACATTTGTTTATTACAATTTAACCCAAATCGGTCATTAGACCGCATATTACGTTATCAATTTTGTGCATTGATGCTTTCAGCCGGTCTTTTTGTTTCTATTGGCGTCTTTTAGTCAGATTTTTCTTGACATAGCCCGCTATGACTGCGAAAAATCTAACGAAAATCCGCTCAAAATAAAGCAAAAATCCCGACCGAATCCTAATGACTGATTTGGGTTAAAAGACCTTTATTATTTTGTTATATTCCCAACTTGCATTATCTTTGCACAAAAATATGCAGCGTTACGGCGGCTAAAGCCCGTTTATATGTCGTGTGTACTGTTGCCGTTGCGTAACGAAACCGTGTAAATTTAATGAGCAGACGTTTATATCCTATTCTGAATTTTATAAGTCACAACAAATATTGGATTGTGATAATTTTCGGTGTCCTCATTGTCGGGTTCCTCGATGAGAACAGCCTGCTGAAGCATGTGCGCAACAGAATACTCGTGAGCGAGCTGAAGGAGCAGATTGATGCCTACAACATGCAGTATGAGCAGGACGAGCAGAAGATAAAGGAACTGAAGCGCAACCCCAAGGCCATCACAAAGATAGCTCGCGAGAACTACTTTATGAAAGCCGACGACGAGGATATATTCGTGCTTAGTGATGACCAAAAACCAGTAACAGATAACGATGAAACAGCTAAATAAACTGCAGACTATTGTTCTGCTTTCGGGTGCGGTGCTCATGGTGGCCGGTGCCGGACTTTATGTCTTTGGCACGATGCTCATGGCTTCGTGGATATTTCTTGTGGGTGCCTTGTGCTTTGCTTCTATGCAGATGATGCAGACCTACAGCGGCAACAACTTCACCATCAGGCGTCTGCGCCGTATCATGGTCACGGGCGACGTGCTGTTTATTCTTTCGGCACTGCTGATGGTCGAAAACTCTTATAGTCTGCTGCGGCCCTTGTTTCTCAAGCTTTCGCCCGACGGATACTTCAATTACGTCACTTATGTTCACAACAACTGGGTGCTCCTGCTTCTCGTTGCTGCCATGCTTGAGATTTATACAACTCACAGAATATCAGGCGAGCTGGCTAAAGAGGCAAAAAAACTCTAAAAGTCAGTGTATTTATTTTAAATTGCATGAAAAATTTTTCTTACATCGATAATACGTTGTAATTTTGTGCTAATATTACAAAACAAGGTTATGGTTAAGACTCTTTTAACTCTTCTGGGGGCTTTTGCCGTGTTTACGTCGTGTGTAAACTCTTACAACATTCAAGGTTCATCTAATGTTCCTACGTTAGACGGCCGCATGCTCTTTCTTAAGGTTTATGAAGGCGACGACCTGAAGAATATCGACTCTTGCGACATAGTTCACGGACAGTTTCATTTTTCGGGGGCGCTCGATTCTACGCGTATAGCAACTCTCTTCATGGACGATGAGAGCCTTATGCCGGTGGTGCTCGAGAGTGGCGAAATACAGATAAAGATAGACAACACGCAGCAGAAGGTGAGCGGAACGCCGCTTAACGACAAACTGTTTAAGTTTATCGAAAAGTACAACCAGCTGGAGAGCGAGGTAGGCGAACTGGGGCATCTGCAGAGTCAGGCCATAATGGACGGACACGACATCAACGAGGTGAACGCAAAGCTGTCGCAGAAGGCTGCACAGATTGTTGAGAAAGAAGACAAGCTCGTAACGTCGTTCATCGTTGAGAATTTCGACAACGTGCTGGGTCCGGGCGTGTTCTTCATGATTACAGCCGGCCACAGATATCCCGAGCTTTCACCCTGGATTGAGGATATAATGAGCAAGGCAACTGACAACTTCAAGAACGATCCTTACGTGCGCGACTATTACCGCAAGGCACAGCAGAACCAGGCTATAATGAACGGTACGGCAATGCCCGACGGAACAGACGACCCGACGCTGGCGCCTCCTACGCCCAACGAACTGGCACAGCCGGGATCAGAAGACTCTCTGAGCGAGGCCGTTGAGGGAGCAGAGTGACAAGGGCGTCAGGCTTAACCGCAAAAAAGGAACATATACAGGGGCTTTAAAAGATATTATGAGATTATTGATAAAAGACGCCACGCTTGTCAACGAGGGAAAGTCGTTCCGTGGCTCGGTTGTCTTGGAGAATGGTTTGATATCAGACATTCTCCAAGACAATTTTATTTCTGGCAGTGAACATTTTGATAAGGTGGTTGATGCTTCGGGGTGCTACGTGCTTCCGGGCGTTATCGACGACCATGTGCATTTTCGTGAGCCTGGCCTTACGGCAAAGGCCGACATAAGTTCTGAGAGCCGTGCTGCGGCCTATGGCGGTGTTACGTCTTATTTCGACATGCCTAACACCGTGCCGCAGACCACTACGCTCGAGGCTCTCGAAGAGAAGCGCTCATTGGCGGCGGCAAAGAGCCACGTCAACTATTCGTTCTTCTTCGGTGCAACCAACGACAATGTCGACCTGTTCAGCCGGCTCGACGTTCATCGTGTGCCCGGCATAAAGCTGTTTATGGGCTCGTCAACGGGCAACATGCTCGTTGATCGCCGTGAGGCTCTCGAACGTATATTCAGCGAAGCCCGTGTCCCCGTCATGACACATTGTGAGGACACCGGCATAATCAATGCCAACATGGCTGCTGCAAAGGCCGCTCACGGCGACGATCCCGACGTGGCTCTGCATCCGCAGATACGCAGCGAGGAGGCTTGCTATAAGTCTACAGAGCTTGCCGTAAGCATGGCGCGCAAGCATGGTGCGCGTCTTCATGTGGCTCATCTTACAACGGCTCGCGAGCTGCAGCTGTTTGAGCCGTGGCACGATGCCATGCCTGATATAACGGCTGAGGCTGTGGTTGCCCATCTGTTTTTCTCTGACGCCGACTATGCCACGCTTGGCACAAGGATAAAGTGCAACCCGGCAGTAAAGACACTTGCCGACCGCGACGCTCTGAGGCGTGCACTCTCCGACGGCCGCATATCAGTAATAGGCACCGACCATGCCCCCCATCAGTGGGCCGACAAGCAGGGCGGATGCGCCCGTGCGGCCTCAGGCATGCCCATGATACAGTTCTCGCTCGTGTCCATGCTCGAGCTTGTAGATAATAAGGTTATGTCTATAGAACGGCTCGTAGAGCTTATGTGCCACAATCCCGCACGCCTTTTTGATGTGCGAGGGCGCGGTTTTCTCCGCAAGGGCTATAAGGCCGATGTCGTTGTTGTGCGTCCCGGCAGTCCGTGGACGGTTACGAAAGACGTCATACAGAGCAAGTGCGGATGGAGCCCTATGGAGGGACATACGTTCAATTGGCGCGTGGTTCACACGTTCTGCAACGGCGTGCATGTCTACGACGACGGACGTTTCCTCGACTCTTGCCGTGGTGAGGAGATAGCCTTCAGATAATGGGCTGTAGTTGATGTTTAGTTAAAAATTAATCTTCTGAAAAAATGATTGCAAGGATATTCGTGCTTTTGGTGTTGATGATAATCCTGTCTGACATCTACATCGACAGAAGACTGCTGCGCCGTAAGACCAGGTATTTGTGGTGGCAGCGCCTGTTGTGGTGGACTCCGGGTATCATTCTCTTTGTCTATACGCTGGTGCTTACGTTCTCGCGCGACTTTGCGCCCGAGCGCATCGAGTTGCTCAACGTTTATCTGTTTCTTTTCGGTGTGCTGGCCATCCCCAAGTTTATTTTTGCCGTATGCTCGTTGCTCGGCTGGGGACATTGCCGCTATCATCACACAAAGAACAACTGGGGCAACCTTGTCGGACTGCTGCTGGCCATAGGTCAGATATATATCGTGGTCTACGGTAGCACTATAGGCTTCCGGAAACTCGACATACGCCATGAAGACTTTTATTCTGCCGACCTGCCTCAGGCCTTCGACGGCTATCGCATAGTGCAGTTTAGCGATGCCCATCTCGGCACTTACCGCGGAAAGGACAAGAAGGTGTTTGAGCGTATTGTCGACAGCATCAACGCTCAGAAGGCTGACATGATAGTGTTTACGGGCGATTTGCAGAACATGTCGCCCGAGGAACTTTACGAGTTTATTCCGCTTCTGAGCAGCCTTAGCGCCAAGGACGGCGTTTATTCTGTTCTCGGCAATCACGACTATTCTGACTATATCAAGGCCGACGACGTTGTTAAGGTGGCCAATGAGCGTGAGATTATCAGTCGTGAGCGTGAATTTGGCTGGACGCTATTGCTCAACGAGAACAAGACCGTTAAGCGCGGCAACGACTCGATAATTGTTGCAGGCGTTGAGAACGACGGCCGTGGCGGCGAGCCAAAGCGTACAGACCTTAAGAAGGCGATGGCCGGAATAGACAGTTCAAGCTTTGTGCTTATGCTTGCTCACGATCCGCGTCTGTGGCGCAAGGAAATCCTGCCCGGCAGCAAGGCGCAGCTTACTTTGAGCGGTCACACTCACGCCATGCAGTTCAGCGTCTTCGGCATGTCGCCGGCCAGACTGATGTATAGAGAGTGGGGCGGTCTGTATCATGAAGGCAACCGTGCCATCAACGTGTCTGTAGGCACCGGCGGCTTCATCCCCTTCCGCTTCGGAGCAAGCCACGAGATATCGGTTATTACGCTGCACAGGAAGGGAGCTTAAGTGAAGAGCAGGCGCAAAAGCGCAAATAAAAATGAAAAATTAAAAGTGAAAAACGCCTGACGGAAGTGAAGAGTTAAGAGTGAAGAGTGAAAAATCCAAATGCTAACGTAG